>LWDU01032259.1_pt1 | contig 81452 bp, 69 predicted proteins | sample 727161 | NCBI WGS metagenome assembly LWDU01 (sample SAMN04566230, study PRJNA314399) | hydrothermal vent metagenome | isolation source: deep sea hydrothermal plume seawater | place: Mexico: Gulf of California, Guaymas Basin | collected 2004-07-11
AGACATGCTTGTCAAAAGCGGTAAACCAACTATTACAATACATACTGCAGAACACATCATAGAAAAGATATGCATTATTCCTCCATCGCCATCAAACGCGATGGAAAGCGGGTTAATGTCGCCGCTGGCTAATAGACTTAAGCTTCCTGAAATAATTAAAATTACAATCGTCATCGATAGACCATTTCGATAATTTAGTGCCGTCAATAACCCACCAGTCATCATCACTCCAGCGATCATTAGAGCGATTACAGAAGCGATAATCTCCTCGCCTTCACTCAAGAACATGAAGCCCATTCCTCCTCTAAAAATCGAATAGACGATTATCCCCATCCCAATCATAATCATCAGTGGGTTTTGATCGTCCGGGTTGGCAACTTGGTGGGTTGGTGCAACTTGATACATTACCGGTGCCTGTTGAATGATTTGAGAAACAGGACCTTCTTTTGATTCGTCATCCTCCATTAAACGAATGATTACTTCATCCTTATTCCCCGCGATTCTCAATCCTCTTTCCTTGCAGAGTTGCTTAAGTTTGAGGACGGTCATACCCGGATAATTCATGGCCTTCCTTTGATGATACAGTATTTAGTATTAAGCCCGGCAACCGCTTATTTTCTAATGAACATTCGATAGGAAAAGAGGTGCCTGCTCTGGTGCAAGCAACGCTTAAAATCCAATGTTAAAACCATTTTGACCACTCTCCAAATGCGGTCAAACATCATCACAGTAAATGGGATAAAACCGGGCCACCAGGCTGATTTGAATCCGGTTTTTTCCAATGAGTTTATCAGTGCTAGATTTTTTGTAAATACACATGTCGGCCCTTGACATTGCTCAAGAATTTCATACGAGAGTCCTTGGCCACGAAACTCTGGGTCGACAACTACTGTTGTCAACTCCTTGATACCACCGCGTCCAACGATTGAATAGTGTGCAATCGGTTTTTTATCACGGTAGATATACCGGGAATTTTTTTCTCGGCAAGAAATCAAATCGAGTTCTCTGGCTAACTGTTTTGCTAGCCATTCTCTATCTCCCATCATACCTTGGCACTCTATTGACGTCAATAATATTGGTGCCGGCCATCATTGCATTTGGCGTAAACGGTCGAGGGCAAGGCAAGATACCGCCACTTGGAGATTGTAAGATGGAACGAATCCGGTCATTGGTAAACGGACGATGGTATCGGCAGCTTCGATCACTTCTTTTGAAACACCAGCGTTTTCAGCTCCGACAACAAGCAATACATCACCGGTGAGATCTGCATCCCAAGGAGCACGGTCGCCGATATCTTCGGCGACAATGATTCTCCGGTCGCATGCAGCTAAGACCTGTTCGGTTGTGGCATAGACTACTGGAATGAATCGGTCCGCCCTCATGCCGGCTCGGCGAATAGTTCTGCGTTCAGCATGGGTTTTTTCGACATTAATTATGACCGCGGTCGCACCGCTAACCTCAGCGGTTCGAATTACAAAACCTAAGTTAGTTGAATATTCTACCCCGTCGAATAACCAAATCGCTCCTGGCCGTTGGAAGATTTCTTCGAGAGTTCCATGTGGCTCTCGCTCGATAAGAGCCAGAGCATCTTGTTGTCCCTGCGCGCTCATTCGCCACAAATCATTGGTTGAGCCTTCTTCGACGATGATGTTTTTTTGTTTGCAAAGAGTGATTATATCCTCGCAGTCGGCCTCACGGTCGACCAGAACCAATTTTATGTCCTCACCTTTAAGAAGGGCTTCCAATACCGCTTCTTTACCGGTGATTTGACCCGCCATGACGGCTGCGACAGGCTTGCAGCACATGAGTGAACCGCTTGACGGTGAAGTTTTGTCGCGTGAACAGACTCATAAAGGGGAGTCAAGTCGGCGGAATGCTCCAAAGGAGTAGGTGACGTACCATGACTAAGGGACTCTACCAACATATTCGTGAAAACTGGAACAACCCAAAGGCCACCCAGTCCCATCAACAACGCCAAGACCGTATGGTCGCATGGCGCCGGGGAGAGGTAAATTGTCGAATCGAACGGCCTACCCGCTTAGATGCTGCGCGCCGCCTAGGTTACAAAGCAAAGCAAGGCGTTGTCCTCGTTCGAACTCGAGTCCGCCGGGGTGGACTGCGAAAGGGAACCGTCAACATGAAGCGAAAGCCAAGTAAGACCGGTGTAACGAAAATCACCATGGCTAAAAATATTCAGCGAATTGCTGAAGAGCGTGTTAACCGTCACTTCCCTAACTTGGAAGTTCTCAACTCTTACTGGGTTGGCCAAGATGGAAAACACAAGTATTACGAAGTAATTATGCTCGATCCATCTCACCCTTCAATCAAGGCTGACAAAGACCTTGGTTGGATTGCAGATGCACACCACAGAGGACGTGCTTACCGTGGAAAGACCAGCGCTGGAAAGCGAGGTCGCGGTTTGCATAACAAGGGTAAGGGCGCAGAAAAACTTCGCCCATCCTTGAAGGCTCGTGGAAACATCGGAAAGTGATTTCCAATCCGCAGGGTTCTTTGAGCCGGACTTGTTCCCATTCCTTAGCGAGAGTGGGGTGATAGGATGTCCGGCACTGAGATTCGACTTCAAGATCTGCACGGCAAAGAGGTATTCCTACCTGATGGCCGCATGCTTGGAGTGGTTCACGAAACCATCATCGACGCTGAAGATTTGACTGCAACTCATATTTTCATCACCAATACTCGGGCCGATTTGGTCGAGGCCTCAGTCAATCTTACCCTGCCCTGGCGCTGGGTGCGTTCGGTCGGCGATGTTGTGATCTTACGTTGGTTTCCAAAAACTCCAATTCCATTACGCTGAGGTGATCTTTCCAAATGACTCTCGAAGTGCATATTCTGGGAACCTCTTCGGCTCGACCGGCACAAGGCCGGTCGGTATCAGGCTCGATTGTCGAAACTCACGAAGGGATGGTCGTGGTCGATTGTGGGGAAGGTTTCCAAAATCGATTGGTCGACCATCGAGCCAAAATGAAGGCATTCGGTGGACGCAGACTCAAGATGGCCCGAATGTCAACAATCCTGTTGACTCACGGTCATCTCGACCATACTTGGGGCCTATTGCCATGGTTACAGACCATGGCTTTGGATGGTCGGCGTGAACCTCTTTGGGTAATCGGTCCAACATCGCCCGAAGTGATCGATACTCTCCTCGGTGGAGAGAACGAGCCCGAAGTCAATTCTTCGGATTTGGTTTTACAATATGATATGTGGATGGATCTCGGGGCAACATCAGAAGCTTTGGGCTATGAATTGAATTGGGTTTTAGGTGATGGCACACGCTGGCTCGACATGAATACCGGTGAAGAAATACCCTTGCCGCAACCATTTCCAAGCGTGAAACTTTCTGCCCATTCTACCCAACATACCGTTCCTTCTTGTGCATGGAAAATCATGACCGCCCCACGGCTTGGAAAATTCGACCGTGAAGCAGCAAATAAATTGCCAAATGAGGTTCGTGCCCACTTGGGTGCGGGAGAAGATGTTGAATTTGGTGAAGAGGTATTGCTTGCTGCCGATTTTAGAGAAGAGCCTCGGCCGGGATTATCTTTGGTTATCTCAGGGGACACGGCCGAGAAATCGATCGAAACCGAGTGCGATTTATTGATCCATGAAGCAACCTTCCTCGAATCCCATTCCGATATTGCAAACGAACATTTGCATTCGACCGCGGCAGGAGCGGCAAGAACCGCCCTCGAATGCGGAGCCAAACACCTAGCTCTAACCCATTATTCGGCTCGGCTGGAAGACCATGGTCCTGCGATCGTGGAAGCCGGCGACATCCATGAGTCGGTAATTGCCTGTGGCGATGGAGACCGGTTGATATTGAACGATGACTTTTCACTTCAACATCTGGTGATTCAGCCCCAAGGTTGGATGACTTATTGAAGCGGGATGTTCAAAGCCTCCACCATGTCATCCTCTGCCATGAAGCAAGCCCGAATCTTGGTTCTCCTCCTGCTCGCCTCGATTTTAGCACCAAGTATTTCTGCAACATCTGGCCGAGCAGCCCCTGCTTGCTTTGAAATGGATTTGAGCGATATCAGCGCATTTGTTGCGGTCAACCCCGATGCTTGTGTAAGAGTAGATTTAGGTGTTAGGTCTCACGAAACTGTCCTCGAGTTTTCGTTCACCGTCGCCGATGATGCCATGGACGTATTGCTATTCGATGAAAGTGGCATCCTCCCTTATGAAAACGGCCAATCCTATCGGACATCCTTTGTCGAAGAAGCCTCGTTTGAAACCGCGATTGGCTTATATGAATTCGATTGGTCACCACCATCTTCCATCACCGCTAAGCGATGGTATATGGTAATCGATAATTCAGCTCACGATGGTGATGACGGAATGGGCGATCAAGGTGGATTACAGAGCAGATTCTCCATCGATGTAACCCCTGCAAACGAGGGTTCATGGACTCCTATCCACAACGTCTACCTAGTCGAGACAGGCGTTGAGGTAAATATTCACCAATTTGCAGTAGATGCTGGGACCGGAGTTAGTTTGACCGCTGATGTTCTTTCTGGTTCAGGTGATCTTTTCATTCAATCTGATAATCAAGTAGACGGTGCTCTATTCATCGCAGGAACCAAGATAGAGGGTGCGAGTTCAAATTCCCAATTATCATGGAGCGTTCCAGAGTATCTCGATGGAAACGGCTTGAATTTGATAGTTTCAGCAAATCAGGGTACTCCTTTCCATTTCACTTTGGAAATGTCCTATGATCCACCAATCGACCCGAAGATTACCGACCATGGCAATTCGAGCACAATCATCGGAAAAAAAATCACTTTAGATGCTACTGGTACTCCGAATAGTCTTAATCAAATAGCCTCGCTATCTTGGGATTTTAATGGCGATGGTATCGAGGATGGTAGTGGGATGTTGGTCGAAGCATCTTGGTTGAGTCCAGGTCTTAAAACCGTCAATTTAACCGCGATTTCCCAGAGTGGATCCAGCGCGGTCACAAGTCACGAAGTTGAGGTTTTAGATGTGGTAAATCCCAGCGCGGTCATCAGCAGTGAAGGAACACTCCTCAATGGTGAATGGCGCTTATTGCGCAACGCAGATTTGACCCTGCGCGCAACCACCTCAACCGATGACGATGGCATCGCTTCAACCCATTGGGATGTTCCAGGATTATCAGGTGGTTCTGCCGCTTCGCAGGTAACTGTTAGTTGGTCTCAAATAGGCACTTATTTGGTCAATTTAACCGTGATAGACCCGTCGGGTAATATCGGGAAAACCAATACTACAATCGTGGTATGGGACTCCACGAACCCGATGCTTGAAACCAGCGAAATCGATGCGATTGATTCGGTGACCGTCAACGAAAAATTCACCCTCAAAGCAATTGGGGTTGATCCATTCGACGACCCTTCAACCTTGGTATATCATTGGGATTTTGATCTCTTAGAAGATAGCGATGGTGATGGCGATGCACGTAACGACCCCGATATGACCGGTTCTAGCATCGATGTAACCCTCAGCAAAGTTGGTGAGCAATCGGTCCGAGTGACCGTTTACGACCCATCGGGCAATTCCGCAAGTCACGGATTCATCATCGATGTAAATCCAGAGGCAGATTCGAGCGGTGTATTTGGCATCGTTGCATTGGTGTTCTTCGTCTTCTTGATAACCGCCGGAGTCGTTCTCTTTGGCCATCGAAATATGCAGACCAAATTAGCGAATCAATTATTGGTTTCCATGGGCCTCAATCCCCATGAAGCGACCGTTAGAATTGAAGAGATTGCTCGCAACCGCAAATTACCACCATTCGCCAAAGCGATGGAGATCGCCGGAATTGGGGAGGGTGGTGAGATTAAAACAGCAGACCAAATTCAATCGGCTGAAAAAGCCGCTGAGATGGATTCGATTTATGGTGCAGGCGCAGCCACTATGGCCACGGACCCCAATGCTGGTTTCCGTTCTTCGGTTCAAAATCACCAACCGATAGACTCAGCCCATGCCGAGGCCGCATTGGCAGCATTCGAAGATTCATCTTCTCCGGTGCAATCCCAACCTCAGGTCAAGAAGGTCGCTACTGGAAAAGTTCGCTCCGGTGGTATATCCTTACCTGTCCAAAAAACTCCGGTTGCTCAACCCCAAACCCATTCCCTAAAAGGTGATTGTTCATCTTGTGCTCAGCCGTTCACCCTCGAGATGCCACATGGAGTAAATAGCGCAGTTGTCGCTTGCCCGAGTTGCGGTGCAGATAATTTATTCGAGCGTTGAAACCGCTATTTAGCGCGCCCGCGTGAGGGATGGGTTAATGATAGGCGGTAGCACCAATCGTTTTCGATGTCAGAGTTGGGGGTGCGCATGTTACACCGCGGAGTGGGCAAACCACTCGGTGGTCAAAGGCTTGCCATCTTCCTAGTATTGGTGATGATGGCACCACTATTGCAGCCTGTTAACGCCGAGGTCGGCGTTGGCCGAGACGATTTCGGAGTGCTTGAAGCGATGGCAGACGCACTCGAAAATCAACGGGATTCGGGCGAAGATGCTGTCGCCCAATCCAGTGCAGAGGCGATTCTAGGCGCTTTGGAATCGAGAGGGCGCCTCATTAATGATGGCGATGCGCTGTTGGCTACCGATGGAGTATTGGGTGATATTTCGATGAGGGATACCGCGCCATTAGAACCAGATCATCCTCGGCCATACCACTTTCTAACCGATCCCGACACCCATCCAGAGAATTGGCCAAACGATTTGATAGAGACACTATTTTCACTGCCAACCCTTTCGGATCCTTTGGCTATAGGTGTAAATACTTACTCGCTTTATGTCAATTACTCCGCTCGTGATAATGGGCCTCAATATGAAGCTTGGACCTATGGGACCTTCACAGGAGATGTGCTTTCATTAAACGGTGCTGGCTTATTCGAAAACGCCATCGACATCGATGGCGATGGTGCCGATGATGTTGCAGTAGGCCTCTCCCTATTGGGAATCGGTGAGCAAGGTGAAGGATGGGATATCATCATGACCGATGATTTTATCCCCTTGGTTGAAGGGTTGTGGATAAGACCAAATTTTCAATGGAAAGTCAGAGTTTTGGATTATTCAAATCCAATGTGGGATGATTTAGCGCATATGGAAGTATCATTGATGAAAGGCTTTGCCTACGACCTATCTTTGACTTCAGATGATGGTGAATCATATGCATTGGTCATCGACTCTAGATTCACCCAACCTCCGGATGATTTCCAAGTCAGGGTTGGTTTAGACAAAATGGAATTTGCATTCGCCAGTACATTTGTCGCTTCCTTAGCAAATGTATTATCCTTATTCACCGGAGGTGATGAGTCGGTATTGGAGGTATTGTCGGTTAGTGCGCCTTACTCAATATTGATTTCCAATCCCAATCGCGATAGTTCAAACCGGCAAACCGATTGCACAGACCCAACTTATTATGATCCAATCGCAGATTATGGAGTAAAAAGCCGTGAGCATAAATGTGGATATAGCATAGGGATAGGCTATGTCCATTTCGATTCAAAAGATGCGAATACCGGTGAACGTCCAGTTTCAGAAATCGCATATGTCGATATTGGATTACATCCTGAATATAATAGTACTCTCATCCCAGAGCAAGCAGATTTAGTTCTGAGAAATGACAATACCGGGGATAATTCGTTCGATACTATCGAAATTTACAGCGATGTGAACTCTGATTTATGGTTCCACTATTTTGAAGATCGTTCAAAGCATATTGAATCCGGTGGCCGTTTTGGCAATATTACCGATTCAAGGGGTTGGATTCATGGTCTACCTTCAGGGTCTTTGCCCGTCGAAGAGATAAATGCAATTTTCACGATGATGGGTGAAGCTCCTGGTTCACTTAATTTGCCAGGCGATATGCCTAATCGATTATCTTTAATTGTCGGAATCAAGAATTTTACTGCTGATAATTCCAATAATTCCGATGATCCAAGCCTAATCATGAATCCGACAAACTCACGTTGGAATTCATTGATTTTAATCGCGGGTACCGAGCGAATCGATTCGATAGAATATGTTTCAACTTTTCAAAGACACGGTTATTTCGAAGACTCCTCCTCACTTGAAGTCCAAATTATCGATTTGCCTGAAGTCATAGTCATCCTAGGGACCTTTGCGATTCCCGAGAGCGGTGAACTAAGAGTTGAATACGGCACTGCTCCGGATTTATTATCACAATTATTGGACAATATCGTCCTCAATATCGTTGAAATAGTCTTGGACATCGGAGCGATCTTAAACGGATTACCTGAAGCGATCGTCGGCACAGCTAGTGAGAGTAGTGGTGAAATAATCATTCAGTGTTATAATCAAGTAAAATCGGTCTGGGCCGATGGTTCGAACAGAGAGGTTAGGACTGCAGGTAAAATCGCAGGTGCAATCGCCAGTTCAAATCAACCTGTAATTATCGATGGCGACCATATTTTATTGGCCGAAGATATCGATAATCAAATTGTCGATGGTCGTTATGGCCCTGAAGACCCCCTGGTTCCGGTTGGAATGAGTTTGGCCTTAACCAATGTTTCTGGTGTGGGATATTCCTATGTTCAAGAAACCGACACCAGAACGATTTCGCTCAATGGATTATCCAATGAAGCCTTGGTAATGGGCCACTTGAATCATATATCAAATTCTACCGATGGCGAGGTGAAACAATTTGCGACTATCTCCAACCGGCCACTAAATCTGACCATCACACAAATCGATTCGATAATCAATTATCAAGCGAGTGGAGATATTGGCACCATCACATATAGTGGCGAGGGTGATGGGCAATACAATGCTTTGAGGCTAACCGATCTGCCAAGTCAATTCACCCTCGAGTTAGGGGATACTCTCGGGTTTTACGCCTCAGAAGGAGTCGGAGCGGTCGAGGTTCAGATTTCTAATGCGACCGAACCACTCACCATGAATGGCGACCACCTCCGCTTTTGGGTTGATGAGAATAATGCTGAGGCTAGTATGTCCTTTAAAATCTCAAATATTACTCGGGTGAATCTATTCCCTCCCGATGAACCCGGGGCGAGTGGTCCTACCGGAAATAGCAGATTTGAGATGGAGCGAATTGGCTCGTCCCCCTTTTCGGTTCTATTGGAAGATCAATCTATTCGGGAAGATGAGTTCCTCGGGATGACCGGTCGAGCACACTTCGAGCCTTTGCCGGCAAATATCACCTTCTCTTTGCCTTCGAGCAAAAAATCTGGGATTATTAAAATACCAGAATTCGGTCAAGCAAACGGTGTGCTTTCCCTCTCCTTTTTCCTCGGTGGAATGATAGAATTCGGTTCATCGATTAACGAATTTGCACTCGAGAGTATGGTGAATCTTGGTGATGCATCGAATGAACGTTCTAATATTACTCTTGGAATCGACCTGATCACCAATGAAGAATTCGATTTGGTACTCGATATTCGCAAAGGTGTCAATATCCAAGAGCAACCAAAATGGGTTCATGGAATATCTGGCGAAGTTTTCGATGCGACTCAAATGGTTTTCAATTATTCCCGCCTACCAAACTTCCCCGAATCCTCGAGAGTAATCATCGCACAAATAATGGAGGATTGGAAGATAAATGGAACTGAGCGTGAGGAATTTATCAAAAACCTTGAGTGGGGTGGTCTATCGAATACCGAAGCGATGACAGATGCGATGTCCGATGGATATTTATCGGTTAGAGAGCGGAGTCAACTCGATTTGGAAGACCTAGCACAACAAGGTCTTGAAATGAATCAGCGTCGCTCTTGGCATCTGAAAATGTGGATGCCTAACCTTCCGGCTGGTCAGATTAAATTGAATTATGAATTGGTGGTAAACGATGAAATACCTACCTTCCAAATTACTGGACTTTTACAGAATTATCAGCCTGAAAGGCCTATGCTTAGTATTTTATTGAAAGGGTTGAATCGAGTAGATACCAGTCTAATTCTAGAGGGATTAAATACCGAAATACACCGTGATGTTGAGATAGATTTGGTCATGACAACCGAGTCTGATCTAGTAATACCGCGAACAAAAATCGAGATGGTTTATCAAATGGGTGAGCGCTTTGAAACCGCTCATTTAATTCAAAATAACCATCTGCGAGGAATTCGTACCGAATTGATGATGTTCAATGCGCCCAGAGCTGCGGATTTGACCGCGACAATTGGCGATGTATTGATCGCTAATTTAAGTGTAGATCCTCAAGATAGAATCGGCACGAACGCTGCAGATTCTTTGATGTTGCAGCAATTGAGATTGGTCGACGATATTTGGTGGCCTTCGACTCTATTCATCCGCGATGTCCCTGGTGAAATGTATTTGAGAGCCGCCCCGGCAGAGGATTTCAATGTCCATGAGGTCACGAGTTTCCAAGGGATGTTCGAGATGACTTATCGTTCCAATAGCGATGATATGGATTTATTTTTGGAAACTAGAGGCAAGGCGCAGAACACCCGCTCGAGCACTTTGATGTTAGCCGAAAACCTGCCGGATGTGTTCGTGCTTGAAGTTACAGATGCATTTGGCGCTCATATTGCGGCATCAGGAAATGGAGTTGAAAAATTATACATCCGCCGAAGCAATGCACCGATGAATCCCTACACCACATTGGTTAGCGCTGAGATAATAGGCGAAAATCTCCGTAATGCCGATGTTGAAATCAAACGAGTGGCCGGTTATCCAATCATTGTACTCAGTGGAATTACTAGCGGAAGAATCGTTGCGACAGCCCATGCTGAAATTACTATTGGTGATACCGAAATCGATGCGAGAGGTGTTCTGCTAGATGCCCAATTTACCGGTGGAATCCCGACCGCTTCGAGTATGGCTGTCAACGGAGTTGTAACCGATTTATCTTTGATTGGTGGATTGACCGGCGATAAGGTCGAGACCACACATTTGATGATCGCTGAACCCTTTAGTTCAGTGGTCGCTACCGTTGCTGCGATGGTGGTGGGCTGATGGATCCAGAGGAATACTTGGATGAAGATCTGCACGACATCTCTCAAGATGTCGCCGAGTTGGTCAAAGAATTCACCGAAAGGGTTCATCCTTTGCGGGTAGCATTAGCCGGGGTAATGGCGATGATAATCATCGGTTCTCTGGTTGGGGCTTGGTATTGGGCGATACCTCGCGACTCGGTTGAAATCAATACAAAATACATCCAACGTAGTGGTCATGTTATCCTTATAGAATTGGAAAATTCGGGCAGCAGAGCCATCACCGACGTGGTTTTCGAGGTTGAGTTTAGAGATTTTGATAATAATTTAATTGGCGGCTATAGCAATGAATTTGAGTTGATTCCAAGCCACCTGAGCATTGCTGGTGATCCGATGGAATTGGTGGTTCGAGGTTATACGGTTTGGGATAATTACACTCTAATAATCAAGATTGATTGGACCGATTTTCAAGGCACAAAAAATTCTGAGGTGTTCAGCCATGATGTCGGCCTTTACGCCTATGAGACCTTTAACGATGAGTGTGAAACCACTACGTGGTTTCTTTGAACCCATATAGCCCTAAGTGATAAAGCCGGCTTGTGGCGCCATTCACTTTGTGCGAAGAGCCATTTTACTACTCACCATCCTGCTTTTATCGAGCATACCGGTGTCAATTCAAACCGATTCTGTTGTACCTGAAACAAAGGCAGGATGGATTCGGTTCGACCTGCCTCAAGAATCGATGAAGGGTTTGGTAGGTGTTCTTGACGATTCGCTCAGTCTTGAACAAAGACCACTGATCGCTCATTCTCGATTAGGAATTCATGATGCAAACGGCGTGTTATTCAATCGAGAGATTCCAGACGAATTGATGGTTTTCCGCGCTGATCTTTCTATATTGCTGGTGTCGAGTGATTATCGAATCGCAGAGGTAAGAGCAGAGGTCGACGATATTCCCGGATTATCGGTTCGAGAATTCATTTCACCTTCTGGTTTGATGGTTCAAGGCACCCAGAGCGCCCTCGGTTTGGCCAAAAGTGTAGATGGCGTAGCTGCAACCCAACCGGTCCCACTCGCAATGTTGGTTGATTTTTCGATTTTTGAAGCATCTGAACAACCGGTTCGAATCGAGTCTTGGCGAGGCGAAACCCTGCTAGATGGCGTCGACCTTCAGGATTCGTTTGGTTTTAGATTACACCAATCGATCGATTCGGTTGCAAACCAATTCTTAGACGATGTTAAATTCGCCGAGACCGGTCGTTTCGATGGGACTCTAACCACCGAAGTCGCAATTTTAGCAGCCGAGCCGAGCATCGCTTGGATTGGGGTTCAACCGAGTTTGACCATTTGGAATGATCAATCTCGAAGCATCATCAATATCAATGCAATGCGCCAATATTATACAACCGATTTAGATGGTTCAGGTCAAATTGTCGCGGTGGGCGACTCGGGATTAGATGAAGATCATGGTGATTTTGGCACAAGGGTGATTGGCAATGTCGACATCATCGGTGATGGCTCTACTGCAGACAAACACTCAGGACATGGAACTCACGTCGCTTGTACTGTTTTGGGCGATGGATCAAGAGGCACATATTCCGGTGTTGCTCCGGAAGCAGAGTTGTATTTCCAAGCGATGGAAAACGATAATAGCGGAAATTTCCAATGGTCGAGTATCAATAATATGCTCAATACCGCTTATTCAAACGGTGCGAGGGTTCACACAAATTCTTGGGGTTCTAAGTCTTCAGCCGAATGGGGAGTTTACACTTCATCCTCCGAAGATGTTGATGATAGGGCTCGATATTATGACCAATATTATAGTGGTCGTGAGGGCTTAGTAATTCTATTTGCAGCAGGAAATGATGGACCAGATCCCGATACTATCGGTTCTCCGGCGACCGCGAAAAATACCATTACTGTTGGAAATTCACAAAACCGTTATTCAGGCGCTCCAAATACCATCATGAGCGGTTCGAGCCGTGGACCAGTAGACGATGGTAGAATTAAGCCAGATATTCTAGCACCTGGAGGATATGTCCGTTCTTGCCGATCTCAAGAAGCGACCGATACCGGCGGAGCATCTTGGACCAGTACTTGGTATCTCGAGTATACAGGAACTTCGATGGCAACTCCAAACGCGGCAGGTATGTCAGCATTAATCCGCCAATATATCACCGAGGTTGCAGGGCGACCAGAACCTCAAGGAGCCCTGGTCAAAGCCCTGATGATACTCGGTGCAAGAGATGTTGGCAGCCGTGATATACCAAACATGAATGAAGGCTGGGGTCGAATCGATCTCAAGAACACCCTTGCCCCTACCAATGGCAGAGGGATTTGGGTCGATGATCGCTCGGTGCTTTCATCGACTGGAAATACCAAATCCTACTCCTTCAATATCACAACTCCAGACCAACCATTCAAGACTGTAGTCGTTTGGTCTGACGAACGTGGTTCACGCTTTTCAAATACTCAATTAGTCAATGACCTCGATCTTACCGTAACCACGCCATCGGGGACTGAGTACAAAGGAAATCAATTCAGCCAAGGCCGTTCAATCGTAGGAGGAACCCATGATGATCTCAACAATGTAGAAGTGGTTCTAATCGATAATGCCGAGATGGGCTTATGGACGGTTCAAATTAGAGATGGTGGTCATGCCGGTAGCAAAGCCCAACCATATGCGGTTGCAGTATCAGGGGTTGGAGTCAACGATTTACGCCCAGACCCGGTTCCAGCGGCTGAAACCTTCATGACCGATATTGAGATCCCCCAAGTCGGCGATGATGTACAATTGCAAATCGATATCGTCAATCTAGGAAATGTCGAGGCCGAAAATGTCGATTTGGTCGTCGAGGAAGAAGGTGTTCCATTCGAATCAGATAATTTCAACCTCGGACCAGGTGGCAAAAGAACCCTCTTTTTCTCTTGGCAACCTCAGACCGCAGGCGCCCGTACAATTTCGTTTATCTTAGACCAAGATGATTCGATCGATGAGATAAACGAAGGAAATAACCAAGTCGACATCATCGTTAATGTCACTACTCCAGGGGTGAGGATTGAATCCGAATCACCTACTACCAATTTGCTCGATATCAATGCAACCACCTCTTCTTGGCAAGTATTGCTGACCAATACCGCTTTGATCAGCACAAATGCCTCTTTGTCATCTACCTCAGTTATTGCCCCAAATGGTTCTTCGATAAGTTGGTACCTCGGACTTGACCAGACCGATTTTGAATTGGCTGGCCAAGAAAGTGCGATGATCCATGTTACATTGGTTCACCCTGCGGGTCCGGACCCAGGATTCTATCAAATCAATTTACTCGGTGAAGATAATGATAATTTAGTATCTTCGCCATTCACACTCGAACTAGATGTGCCGATTTTGGCTGATACAAGACTCGAATTCGATTATCAGATAATTCCGGTTCATCCGGTCGAGGCAACCTCGATAGATGTCCGGCTATTCAATCTGGGCAATGCTGATGTTGGATATGATTTATTCTTGGAGTCTCCACCTGGTTGGCATTCTGGTTTCGATGACCTTTCGGCTCAAGGTGGTGCGAATTCTGGTTCGACGGGCTTGATGCTTGAGGATGGCCAAAGGACGGTTGGAATTTCTTTTACACCGCCTCAAGTAATGACCTTAGCTGGAGCAGAATTAACGGTAAAACTTCGGGTTGTAGCCCAAACCGAAGAGGCTGCGACCACGATTTATGATTTACCATTAGAGATACTTCAATTGAAATCAATAAGTGTTTCATTAGAAAATTCCCTATCGGATATGATGCCTGGGTCCAATTTGGCATTACAATATAGTATTGAGAACAGAGGCAATGTTGACATCTCAATCAGCCCAAGAATGGAGTTGCCAATTGGCTGGATTCAGAATACAAATCTTGAAAATTTCGATTTATCGTGGACCCAATCAAAAAATATGTTGATTTCGGTTAGTGCTACCGACCAAGCAAAAAGCGGTACGATTAAACTGATCCTCGATGGCAGTCTAGAGTCTTGGTCGGAAGAAAAATCGGTCACAGTAATTGATTTGGCAGAACCATCGATGACATTCATTGGTTTGGAAATCGAAGGTGAAACGTGGGACCACATCTTTGGCTCTGGTCAACACCCTGCTGGCGTGATGATAAATTATACTTGGCTGGTTTCAAATGATGCTCAAAACACTTGGAATGCAAGTGTTAGTTTGTCCAAAGATAATACCTTACTCGGGGAATGTGATGATATTGAGCCGGTCGGATATAATCAGGTCGTTCCACTCAGTTGTACAATAATAATCTCTGCTCTGGCCGATGTAGGTACCGAGCCTGAATTTACCGTTATCCTTGAAGGTGACATGGTGAAATATGAGGAAAAAGTAACCATGTTAGTCGCTGCTAAAAGGGAGATTACTTGGAAAATAGATGGTTCAACCACAATCGATGTCGACACCTCTTCAACCTTACAAATCACAATTACCAATGTTGGAAACACTCTAGTTTCCCATCGAATTGATGCAACCCCTCCTTCAGGTTGGGTTATTTCATTCGAGGGCGAGGATACGGTTTCTCTCGAAGCAGGTCAATCTGAAAAACTTAGATTAATACTCACGCCAGGACCAGAATCGGAAAAAGGAAATTTGAAGTTAAGTTTGGCAGATGGAGATTCGGTGATAAATTCAGAATTAGAGGTTGATTTGATCCCCCTTTACGCAGATGTTGGCGCAGAATTTTCATCGGCTCAAATTTTTATCTCATCATTGATGATTATTGGCATCATCGCAGGCTTATTTTTACTTGTCCTGAAGAAGAAAAACGATTCAATTTTCAAAGAATCACCGGCGCCAACAACGCCTTGTTGGGCTTGCCGTCAGCCTATTTTGACCGGAATGGTAGGTTGCCCGGGTTGCGGTGCTCGTTATCACTCAACCTGCGAAATAGATTCTTGTAATAATTGCCAAGGTGAATCCTCGTTTTTCATCATTGTTGAGTGATTCACCAAAACAAATTCACATAGCCTTTGAATGGGATGACTTCGACCGGGGTTCATGGAACCCCGCCGAGAACCCTCCTTGCGTACCCAGCGCCGAGCCAGTTTATTCCTGGTTTCCCTGCTACTAATTTCGTTAATTCCTGTAATTGCTAGCCCGGTTTTGGCAGACGAAAGTGGAAGAGATGCTCAAATTCAATTATCGGTTACCCCATCCTCTCAAACCGTGAATCCAGGAGAGACCGCGGAGTATACTGTCCGAGTTTACAATCGAGGTTCAAACTCGGTCTCGATAAATCTTGCAGCAAATAACGAACAAGACTGCAATGGATACTCTTCATCGATCGGCCAGATTAGCCAACCAATTGAGGCTAATGATTATGAAGAGACCTTCCTCAATGTCACACTTGCTCAAAATGCCGGAGGAACTTGCACGACTACCGTGACCGCAAATGCGAATGAACAACCCACTCCTCCGGATCAACCGGGATCGCCTGCTCAAGAACAATCCACGGTTGATACTACCGCCGGTGATGGCGAGAGTTCTGCATTATTTGGCGTCGATCTCACAGTAGACGGCCCTCACAAAACTTGGGGCGGAGAATCTTCACTCGACTGGGATGTCGAGGTTGAGAACACCGGTAGAACTCAGGAAACGATCGATTTAACCATCGAAAGTATCGGTGGATCAGGCTGTGCTGGCTCGAATACTATGTCGGTTTCAGTCGACCCTTCACAGGTTCAAATCGATAATGATTCATCGGAATGGGTTGTCGTGACCGTCGATGTTCCAGACGGCCAAGCAGCGGATACCTTCTGCTGGGAAATCACAGGGGTCGTAACAAATGATCAGAATCCTAACGGAAGCGCTTCGGATACCGAAAGCTTCGATTTAGAAGTCCCTGTTCTCAAAGAATGCGATATTGAGTTATCCAAGACCTCGATCAATATAGATCCTGGAAATACTGGTACTGTTATCGCAACCTTCTCGAACACCGGCAACTCCGATTGGTCACTCAACGTTGCATTTGGTGGTTCGAATGCAGGCTGGGCCGAAGTCGATGGCGCTTCGAGTGGAATGTTGCCCTATAGCGATGGAGAAGGGCAAAAAGAATTCACAGTCGAAATAACTCCTGATGATTCAGTTGAAGCAAATTCACAATCTGCGATCACCATCCAAGGAAAGGATGGCGGAATAGTCAAATGCAGTTCGGATATATCTGTGACTGTAGGTCAATCCCATGGTGCTACGATGTCGCTTGGAAATACTGCACTATACAATATTGAACCGGGTCAAAACACCTCGACTACCCTAACTGTAACAAACGCAGGAAATGGGGCTGATACTTTCAAGATTTCAGCATCCTCCCTGCCGTCTGGCTGGAGCGTATCTTTGGAATCCAACACGGTCTCTACCCAATCTCGACATACAAATGACAAGAGCGCGACCATCGATGTAAGCGTCTCGCTTCCTCTCGATGCACTTGCGACCGAAGAGGTCGAAATCACCTTCTCGGTTGGACCTAATTCGGGTGGGGCAGCATACTCAACTCAAACTCTTACTGTGACGGTTATGTCGATTCACGGTATGAACGGAGATGCGCCAGCCGAGGACCAAACAGGTCGCTCGGACACTACAGTTCAATTCCCAATCACAATTACCAACGAAGGAAATACCGAAGATAGGTTCAGATTTTCGGTTATCAGTCAAACCACAACCCCCGGTTGGTCAAGCCACTTTGAAACGATTGACGGTGATGTGATGACCGAAGTAGACATAGACGCAAGAGCTGCGAGAACTATGTATTTAGTCGTCAGCATCGATGGGGTCGAAGAATTGGATTCGTCTAGATTAACGGTTAGAGTTACCAATACTGGAGATAATAATAACGGCGATGAAAACGAAGATGGTGTCCCTGATAACCAAGTTGAATTCATGTTCCGGGCAATATTATCGGACCGTGATTTTGCGATGGATGCTTTGATAATGTTTGAAAACGAAGTGACCAGAGATGACTTGCTTGTCCTTCCACCAGGGGGAAGTTCAACCTACACGATCAAGGTATTCAACACCGGAGATGGAACCGATAAGGCAATCTTCGATTTCAATGGACTGAGCGGTACAGCAACTCGTACTCTTTACTACCAAGGTTTGGAAGTTGATGGAGCGATTAAAATTCCAAAAGGATTTGGTGCAATGGATAAGATCACCGGAGAATTTTACTTTGATGATAATGGTCCAATGATTGGATCGACCGATGATAAAATAGTCGAGAAAATGATTGCAGAGGGCTTGATGGAAACTCACGAATCCGTGGTTTACTATGCGGTCTTCACATTGGAAATTGCAGTAAATCCAGGCGCAGAAAATGGCGATGGCGGCCTATTGGAAATGGTGGTAACATCTGTTTCTAATTCGGCAAATCGAAGCGGAAGAGTTTCGATATCATTGTCGATTGAAACCGTAATGAAACTTAGTTTGGTCCTTGAAGGCGATTCAGAACGAGATATTACCTTTGGTGAGATTGGTGCTACTTCAAAATTCAAAACCAATTTGACAAATAGTGGGAATATAGTTACTGAAGTGAAAATTTTCTCATCTGGAAATATGCGTGGTTGGTCGATTCACTTGACTTCGAATGGCTCTTGCGATAATAATGGTGACCATTTGATCTGCACGGTAAAAGAAGGGGAATCAATTTTGGTAACAGCCAAGGTTACCCCCCCTGGTGGAGATATTGCTGAGGTTGAAGATTCGTTTACATTCACATTATCGGCCGAGCCGGTAGATGTTGGTTTGGTCGGACGTCAAAACCTCGAAATGACAGTTAATGGCGCACCGGCTGAATTCGGATTAAACGGCTTGATGACACCGACCGTTCTTTCCGGAATGGGCGGAATTATCCTGCTTGGGTTACTGGTTATGGCTTGGCGCGGCCGGCGATGACCCCTATAGGGGTCAGCCGTTCAGTGAAGCGTTCTAGCGTATGGGGCTGAAGCAACGCTTATGGACGGAGGACGGGTCGGCCGGATTGGAGAGCGTTAGCATTCTCCAATGGTGATTTCCCGTGGTCTTCGCAGAAACCGTGACAGGCTCTTATCTTTCAATGGCTTTGATGACCTTAATCGGCATCGGTATGCCGCTGGGTGCATTCGTTACTCAATACTTTTTGATGCCGAAAACCGACGCATCTCGACCCCATATGACCAAGTCTTGGTTGTTGGAAGGTTATGAAACAGATCACAGCCTTTATCCTCGTCGGCTTTCGACTTACGAATGTGGTTCAAAACCAGTAGGGGATGCAATGATTCAATTCCATTTCCAATATTATTGGTATGCGATTATTTTCTTGGTTTTTGATGTTGCTTTCATGTTCATGGCTTTGGCTGGCATGTTGTCTATGGAGGCGACCGGTGCTGGTGCTAGCAGCGCTTCACAATCAAATATCGAAGGCGAATTAATGGTCTTCCTCGTATTCTTTGCCACTATGGTTCTAGGTGTCTGGCACGTCTTCCGCAAGCGAGGACGAATCTACATTTGAGGTGATTTTGATGAGCGATACAGGAGAAAATTATACCGCTTTTAACAGCCGATTATTGGTTGAAGCAGTCGGCGATGTGACCGACGAAGCTCTCAAGGCGACCAAGATCAAACAATTGCTCAGCGTCTTGGCCGGCCGTTTTTTTAATTGGGCAGGACGCAAATCTTTGTTTACACTCCACTTGGGCATCAAGTGCTGCGCTATCGAGATGGCTGCATCTGCAACCCCTCGATTTGATGGTGATCGGTTTGGAGTTCTATTCCGTTCCAGTCCGCGTCAATCCGATGTGCTTCTGGTCAATGGACCAATTTCAAAGAAATTCGCAGACCCCTTGGTTCGCCTTTGGGAGCAAATGCCTGAACCAAAATATTGCATCGCAATGGGTGAATGTGCAATTTCTGGCGGACCATATTATCAATCTTACAATATTTTAGAAGGGGTCGACACCTTGATCCCAGTAGATATTTACATTCCTGATCGATGGTTTTGGCAAATTGCGGGAGAAAATAATCCGGATTGGTGGAGCGCCTTCTACCGGCCGAGATGGCGACAAGCCAATCATAGTAGGAGATGAGTAATCCATGGGAATTACCATTACAAAAGAGCAAAACGCGAAAGCGGCTTCAACTATTGCTGCTGCGATTTCTAAGCGTTTTTCCGATGGTGGAATCAACGCTGAATCAGTTTCACATTCGAATGATAAGAAATTAGATTTCGTCAGAATAACCTGTGAGCCAAATCAATGGCGAGCGGTTGCAAAATGGTTGGCTCACGAGGGTGGAGTCGGTCATTGTTCGATGGTTACAGGCACGCACTTCCCCGATGGTCCTGCCGAGCGGGGCTGGGAAGTGGTCGTTCATTTGATGAAATGGCCGATCGTAAACGTAGCAGCACATTCGATGATCGTGCACGACCCTTCAAAATTCAAAACCGAAGAAGTACCTATGGAATTTGAGGTAGTTATCCCTATTGCAGCGGGAGATTCTCCAAGCATCCCAACGGTCCAAGACATTTGGGTCGGTGCTGATTGGAATGAAAAGGAAACCTGGGATTTGGTCGGAATTGATTTCGAAGGCCATGTCAATATGCACCGGGTTCTCAATCCCCACGACTCCCCAGTCGGATTCCATCCGCTACAACGACAACACAAAATTCGATATCACGATTTCAATGAAATGTATGACGACCCCCAAGGATTTGGTCGTAAACCGGTTGATGAGGGCCGGGTAAAGTGAGGTGGTTATGAATGGCAGAAATGTGGATTACAATGGGTCCTCAACACCCGATGACTCACGGTCTTTGGACCATGAGAGTCAAGGTCGATGGTGAAACCATCACCGATACCGAAGCCGAGTTAGGCTATATTCACCGTGGAGTCGAAAAAATATGTGAATCGAGAGATTTCACCCAAATCACTCCATATTGTGACCGTCTTTGCTACGTTAGTGCGATGACTTGGGCTCATTCTTATGTTATGGCAGCAGAGGATTTACTCGAAGCCGAAGTTCCTGAACGAGCTGAATATATCCGATTGATGGCAGCTGAAATTCAAAGGCTTGCAAGTCACTTGATGTGGCTTGGGGCTTTCGGTCCAGATATTGGAAACCTCACCTTGATGACCTGGTGTCTTCGAGATCGCGAGATGTTCCTCGACCTGCTGCAAGAATTAGGCGGCTCGAGAATGCATTACAACTTCCCAAGGGTCGGTGGAGTCAAGCGCGATATTCCTATCGGCTGGGCTGACCGCATGCGAGCAAAAGTCAAACTTTTCGAACATCGTATCGATGAATACGAAATGCTATTGGATGAATCAACCATTTGGCTGGTTCGCCTTCAAGGTGTTGGATATGCAACAGCAGAAGATCAGCTCAACGCCGGGGTCACAGGGCCAAATATCCGTGCAGCCGGCGTGAATACCGATGCTCGTTGGACCAATCCATACTCGGTTTACGACCAAGTAGATTGGGAACCAGCAGTCGAAAAACCAACCAGTGTCAAGGGTGCTGATTGTTATGATCGTTACCGTGTTAGAATGGAAGAGATGCGACAATCTTGTCGAATGCTCTTAGATGCGATCGAAAAGATTCCGGGCGGCTCAAATACCCATTACCAACCTGGTGATGAAATGATTCTCACCAAGGCTCCAACCCGTGCACCCGAGGGTGCGACCGGATTCTCTACTTACGAGTGTACTCGTGGTGTTAGCCAATTCTACCTAAAAGGTGGGGGCGATAGCCGCGGGAAGAATCCTTACCGAATGTCGATTCGCTCGCCGATATTCATTACAATTCCTTACGTAGCAAAATCGATGATTGGCTATAAAATCGCAGATATTCCTGCGATAATGGGGTCGTTTGACCCCTGTATTGGGGAGAGCGACCGTTGAGGTGATTTATTATGAAGGACTGGCTTAATCTATACGATTTTTTCTTCTACAAACTACATCATTTGATGGTTTGGTTAACCGAGGGTACCTTCCTTGAATCCTCCGGTGCTGACATCGGATTTTTCCTTGCTACCCTGATTATGTGTTTGATCACCTTTGGTGGAATAATGTCCTCGATGTTCGTCATCTTGTGGATAGAACGTAAATTCTACGCCCGAGTAAACGACCGACGTGGTGCGACTACCGCCCTACGATCGTTATGGGTCGGTGAAAACGGCGTTACCGCCGGCCAGTGGTGGAATATGGTTCCATTTGGATTGGGCAAGCCTATCGGTGCACTCAATGGCTGGTTAAACAGGGTCGCTGGTAATGATGGCCACAGCCATGAAATGGTAAACCGGGTCGGTAACCGTTCGTGGTATGGTGTTACAATTTTCCCAGGTTTCTTCCAGAATTTAGCCGACGGAATGAAGTTCATGATCAAGGAGCATATGGTTCCAGAGCGAGCGGACAAGGTCATTTTTGAGGTCGCACCATTCTTGGTTATTTCCTCGACTATTATGATCCTTGGATTGGTTCCTCTATCGAGTGGCATCTATGGGGCAAACCCCGAATTATCGGTTTTATTCGCCTTTGCGATTTTCGGCATCGCACCTTTGGGTGTTTTCTTTGCCGGATGGTCATCCAATAACAAATACACACTTCTCGGTGGCATTCGAAGTGCAGCCCAATTGACCGCTTACGAAATCCCTCTATTGTTATCCATTCTCTCGGTTTGTATTATGGCAGGTTCATTCAACTTCTTAGAAATTGTTCACTTCCAACATTCAGCTGGAGTTTGGTTACTATTCTTGATGCCGCTAGGTGCTGTTTTGTTTCTGGTCAGCATGATGGCAGAGGTAGAACGGATTCCATTCGATATGCCAGAAGCGGAAGCAGAGCTGGTCGAAGGCTGGTGGACCGAATATGGCGGAATGAGATTCGGTCTATTATTCGCAGCCGAATACATGCGCGTTTATGCCGCTTGTATCCTCTTTGCTCACTTCTTCCTTGGCGGATGGGCCTCACCCTTTGCGGGATTGGTCCCTGGCGGGCCACTAATTCCAGGAATAGTCTGGACCTTGCTCAAAGCTTGGTTCATATTCACTGTAATTTTCGTTTGGGCACGAACCGCATTACCGAGAATAAGAACCGACCAAATTTTGGAATTTGGCTGGAGAATGCTTCTGCCGCTTTCTTTCCTTCAGGTCGTTCTCGCGGTTATTTATCGCCTCTATCTTTTCGATGCTTCGGCATTGGCTGATACCACATCCGGTGGTTGGGCTTGGGATTTCATGGGCATTCCATGGGGCGTTCCGATCTTGACCACGGCATTCTGGGTCGGCGTATTCTGGGTTTTCATGAACGATGAGAATCTCGAGGAGGACCAAGAACGAATGTTCCACGTCCAGACCTTGACCCCAGCGGGAAAACATACCGCAGGACAGGAGTGAGGTGATTCAAAATGGCAGCACATCCACACGGCAAACCAAACTTCCGAAACCTCTTCTGGTATCCTTTCAAGATTACCGGATTGACGGTATTGAGAACCTATGATTTCATCGGTCGTAGATTTTCATCCGGTTATCATAATACCACCCACCCCGAGTTTATCAACGATGGTGATATTTTTAATTCTAAGAAGACCAAGCATCTCAACGACATCAGCAAACACGAGTACGCACCCGATCGAAGTGGAACCGATTTGACTCCGACTATTTGGAAACCACAAACTGTCAATTATCCGTATGAACGACTCGAGGAGATCGAACCTTGGCTCTTCGTCCCCGGTAATTATAATGGCCGAATAGGAGTTATTTGGGAAACCTGCACCGCTTGTAAGATGTGCGTTAACATCTGTCCTAACGCTTGTTTGCACATGACTACCGAATTGAGAGTCGACGTTCTTGATAACGCTGAAGGCGAATGGGAAGGACTCGGTGCTGAGATTGAGGTTGGCAAATTTGCGGCTATTGAAAACTTGGAAGCAAAAGCAGAGCACGAAACCTTCGTTCTCGCAACCGCACATACACAAGCGCCCCAAGAGTGGCGCTTTGGCGAGGTGCTCGACCTCAGCGGGACTAGCGCTCGAATGCGCTGGAACGATAGTGGCGACGAAGAGATGGTCGAATTATCATCACTTTACCCAGCCGACGACCAAATCGTATCCGGCCGGATCGATTTGGGCCGTTGTATGTTCTGTGGACTATGCATGGAGGCTTGCAGTTTCACTTCTTTCTTCATGACCAACGAATACGATGGAATGTCTGGATTTAGCCGCCAAGAATTATGGTTGGACGCAGACCGAACACGAGTTATTCCAGGCGATCACCAAGAAGCAGTCGATGCCGAATTGGCAAAGCGAGCCAAAAAAGAACGAGATAAGCGAGCTAAGAAAGCAGCAAAAGCAGCAAAGGCTGCAGCGGAGGCTTGAACATGGATATCGCAACCATTACCGAAACCGGTGTTTTCTTCTTGATGTGTACCATCGTAATAGGAGGTGCTCTCGGCCTAATCTACATGCAAAGGGTCGCACATTCGATGATGTGTTTGATTTTCTGTTTCATGGGAGTGGCCGGAATTTTCATCTTGATGGGTGCTGAATTCTTGGCGATTGTCCAGATTTTAGTTTATCTAGCTAGTGTAATGCTGGTTGTTCTATTCGGAATAATGCTGACTAGAAGGCAGATCCTAGAGGAGGACTTTGAATGAGATTATTATCTATTTTGACTCGGGTTGGCCTGGTGTTTTTGGGAGCGATTCTCATCGCAATAGTCTCAGCCGATGCGGTATGGGAAAATCCGAGTGATGTTGAACCAACCACTATCGATTTGGCTTCAAGCCTTTTTGGAGATTGGGCGCTACCGCTCATAGCGGTTGGATTTTTGATGGCTATTGCAATGGTTGGCGCGGCTTATTTGGTTCGGGATGAACGGCTTGTCAATCTACAATGGGAACTCACTGGAGGTGAGAAAGAATGATCGATCCAGCATATGTATCCGGTCTTTCAGCCATCTTATTCATCATTGGGCTTTGGGGTGCTTTCAGCCGAAAGAACGCCATAGTCGTACTGATGTGTATCGAGTTGATGCTCAATGCAGTCAACTTACAATTCGTCGCAGCAGCTAGTTACTGGGGCGACGTCACAGGTTGGGTTTACGCAATTTTTGCAATCGCTATCGCAGCAGGAGAGGTCGCCATTGGATTAGCGATATTCCTGTCAATGTATGGTCAACACGAGACCATTTCTCTCGATGAGGTCGACCTGCTAAAGCACTGAGGTGATTATTATGAGTTCTACAATTCTAGAATACGCAATTCTAATCCCACTATTGCCAATGATGGCTTTCCCTGTCATCCTTTTCCTTGGTAAAATGTTCAACGGAACCCCTGGCTGGGTTGGCAAAATGAAGGAAGGCGGTTTTATCGCCCTTCCAGTTATGGGTGCATCTTTGATTTTATCCATTTGGCTAATCATCGATAGTTTACATGGCACCTCTGGTACCACGCTCTTCACTTGGTTCGAATCATCTTGGTGGGACCCTGCAACCGGGGCTATAACGACCAAGGTTTTCAATGTAGGAATCCATATCGATCACTTGACGATAATGCTATTATTCGTAGCATCTTTCCTGTGTTTCCTCATCAATGTATTCTCGATTGGATACATGAATACCGACCCACTAAATGATAATCGCAATCATCGATTTTATGCCGAATTCATACTGTTTTGCAGTGGAATGCTCGGAATGGTTTTGGCTGACTCCTTCCTTTGGTTATTCATCTTCTGGGAATTGATGGGTCTGTGTTCTTACCTACTCATCGGATTCTATTACGAACGCCCAAGCGCTGCATATGCGGCTAAAAAAGCATTTTTGACCACTCGTGTGGGAGATGTATTCCTCATAATAGGATTGGTTATGCTTTGGAATCTATTCAACGGTCACCTCGAATATGCATATGTCTTCAATGCAAACAATATCGCTGCAGTCGATGCGGGAAGCCTTCAGTTAGCTTTGGGCATGATGTTCATCGGTGCGGTCGGTAAGTCGGCACAATTTCCGCTCCACGTTTGGTTACCCGACGCAATGGAAGGCCCAACCCCTGTCTCCGCTCTTATCCATGCAGCAACTATGGTTAACGCAGGATTATACTTGGTTGCAAGAATGTTCCCATTCTTCGCTGCTACCCCGGTTGGCTCGATGAGCACTCTGGCGATTATTATCGCCTTTATCGGAGGAATCACTGCGGTGATGGCGGCATTGATCGCCTTCGTCCAAATGGATATCAAGAAAGTCCTCGCATATTCGACTATGAGTCAATTGGCTTACATCTTTACCGGATTAGGTGCCGCAATGTGGTTGGCAAATAATGGACATATGGAAGCAGCGACCATCGCACTAGGCGCTGCTCTATTCCACCTGTTCAATCACGCTATGGCAAAAGGAATGCTATTCATGGCATCCGGCTCAGTCATCCATGAGATGCACCATGCACACCATGAAGCCCATCATCACGACCATGGCGACGAAGATGATGACTTCGATGCTCAATCGATGGAAAATATGGGCGGCTTAGCCAGTCGAATGCCGATTACTGCAACCGCGATGTTCTTTGGTAGCATGTCGATTATCGGCATTCCATTCATCGGTGGATTTTGGTCCAAAGAAGGAATTATCGCTAAAACCTGGGAAGTCGCTTTCCTCGAACCCGCTTTCTTCATTCCAGCACTCTTCGTTCTATGTGGTGCGGGAATGACCGGATTCTACATGTCGAGAATGTGGTTGATGACATTTGCTGGCAAACCAAAAACCGAGGTTGCAGCCAACGTCCAGGAGCAAACCGCTTGGATTCCAATTCCTTTGGTCGCTCTGACCTTCATGACCTTGACCGCATTCATTTGGGCAGGACTAGAGGTGACAGGTTGGCTCGGAAATTACGATGGAGGTCACTTTATTGGATTCTTTGAGGGAATTTGGCTCGAATTGAAGCACATCTTCCTCAATCACGATATTTCTTTGCTACTGCTCACGTATGTGGCAATTGGATTATCGATGGTATTAGGACCGCTATATGCGATGAAACTCTACGGTGGACGACTGGACGATGGCCAGGTTGCAAAGCCTTGGATGAATTGGCTCATCAATCTCTCAGGTCGTATCAATGAAAAGTCCGAATTCGACAATAGCGCTTGGGCTAACTCGAGTTTGACCAAGAGTTTGCACAAGAGATTACACTTCGATGATGTTTATGATGCAGCAGTGCTCAAGATCGTCGTTGGATTCGCAAATCTCGCCGCTCTGTTCGATACTAAGATCATCGATGGAGCGATCAAGGGGATCGAATCCACATCTCAGGATGCAAGTACCAAGGTCAGGTCTTTGACCACAGGTTCAGCCCGGGATTACATCATGATGGCAGCGCTTGGAACTCTGCTTATCTTCGGACTTCTTTGGGGGGTGGCTTGAATGAGCTCTACTGCAAATATGGAACTCAAGAGCAAGGAATTTGCATTGGTTGGCTTTTTGGCAATCGCCGTGGCAGTTTTAGCGGCATTATTCCCAAACCTTGGCGCTAATGCTGATGGCAATGTCGATTGGATCAGTATTCCATTGGTTGGATTCCCAATAATAGCGGGGGTTATTCTGCTGGCTTTCGCAAGTCAGGAGAGTCGAGCAACCCAAAAGAAAATCGCGGCGCCAATCCGCTTGGCAAGCCTTTGTTTCTCACTGATTCCGCTCGGGATCAGCACAGCTCTATTCTTCGATTGGCTAATCGCGGTCGATTGGGCTATCCTTGGATATAATGAGTATGTCTTGGATAGTCAATATCTTTGGATGGAATCGATTGGGGTTTCATGGCACGTTGGAATGGACGGATTGTCCTTCCCAATGGTTTGGTTAACCACATTTTTGGTCCCGATTACCATGATTATGACCTGGGATGAAAAAGACGGTGCAACCTATCACCCAATACTATTATTGATGGGTGGAGCATTGATTGGAGTATTCGTAGCACTCGACTTATTTATGTTCTATATTTTCTGGGAATTGACCTTGATTCCGATGTTCTTCCTCATCTTAAAATGGGGCGGAAGCGACCGAAGATATGCGGCTCAGAAATTCTTCATCTACACATTTACCGCCTCTCTAGTAATGTTGCTGGGATTGATTACCCTTTACTTCCTTCAACCTGAAGGAAACGGACCTTTCCACGGAACTATCACCGGTCGGACTTTCGATATGACCACGCTCTTTGCTAATGCGGCTGCATATAATTTGGGCGATAATGTATTCTTAGGATTGGAGATGCAAAAAATTCTCTTCGTCCTATTGATGATCGGATTCTTGGTAAAATTACCAGCGGTTCCTTTCCATACTTGGCTGCCAGATGCTCACGTACAGGCACCGACCGGCGGTTCGATGATTTTGGCTGGTGTCATGCTCAAGATGGGCGCTTACGGAATAATGAGGATTCCAATCGCAATATTCCCCGATGCTTTGGTCTATTACCAAGATGTCATCATGGCGATTGGCTTGATCTCATTGGTTTGGGGTTCGGTAGTTTGTCTTGGACAAACCAATCTCAAGAAAATGATCGCATATTCCTCGGTGTCTCACATGGGAGTTATCCTTTTGGGAATCGCAAGTATGCAACCTTTGGGATATGCTGCAGCATTATTCATGATGTTCGCTCACGGAATTATCTCTCCAATGCTATTCGCGGTATGTGGTGCTTTCAAGCATCATTACCACTCGATGGAAATAGGCGACATGCGCGGTATGGCCAAGTGGTCTCCATTCTTGTCGGTTTACATGATGTTTGCTTGGATGGCAAGCCTAGGATTACCATTGCTGGCTGGCTTCGTTGCCGAATTGATGATTCTGCTCGCATATTGGCCAATTTACGGCTGGTGGATTCTCTTGCCTGGAGCAGTATTAGCAATTACCGCTGGGTATTTCCTATGGTCGATGCAGCGCACGATTTTCGAGGGTGGAGATGAAGGTCAACCACCAGCATCTCTCAACGGAGAAACCCCGCCAGACATTACGATGCCTGAAAATATTGGAATGATAATTTTGGCGGTTTTCACTGTAATTTTTGGTATCTTCCCATTCATAGCACTAGGTATGATGGACGATTGGACTGTGGCTTTATTCGAAGGCGTCTTCAACAAAGGAGGTATCTGATATGCAAACCGTCGAAGCTTTCAGCAGCGAATTCTGGACTGCATTTGCTCCAGAAACAGTATTGTTATTAGGTCTAGCAGCCCTATTTATCATTCCAAACCTTGGCAATGCAAAGTTGCGTATTCCATTGACTCAAGTAAAGATTCCTTGGTTCTTTGGCGGCCGCCGATTCCGGTTGACCGGAGCAGCACACCTTCCTGGGTTGATTGCGGTTGGAACTCTATTCAGCGCGTTTTTCTTGGCGACTTGGAGCCAATTTGATGATACTTTTACTGCTACTGTCGTGGTTGCAGGTGATATTCAATTATTGAAGATCGATGCATTCTCACGTCTGTTTGAGATAATTTTCCTCGGCGCGGTTTTCTTGGCGAGTATGGCTAGCCTAGACCGTGTACCTGCTACCATTTTTGAAGAAACAGATGAAATGGAAGAGATGTACGACAACCGTCGTCAAGCCGACTTGTATCTATTGATGTTAACAACAGCTCTAGGAATGAGTTTGGTCGCATTGGCTCAAGATATGTTCGTGCTTTTCATCGGTCTCGAATTAGCGAGTTTCGCAACCTATGTCTTGGTCGCTTTCCACAAGGAGTCCAAGGCTGGAGCCGAGGGCGGCGTCAAATATTTCATCGTCGGTTCGGTTGCAAGCGCGGTTGGATTATACGGATTGAGCCTGCTCTATCTTTGGGCAGGCAGTCTCCAACTCGATGTTTTGGCCGCAACATGGTCGACAAATGGCAGCGAGGTCCTACCGATTGTTGCTTTAGGATTCATCTTGGTCGGATTCGGGTTCAAAGTTAGTGCAGCACCGTTCCACTTTGCTGCACCAGATGCTTATTCTGGAGCAAATAGCCCGGTTGCAGGTTTGCTTGCAACCGCTTCGAAAGGAATGGGAATTGTCGGATTAATCCGTGTACTCATCGTCATCGCAACACCAGATGTTGGTGCGGGAAGTGCGATTTGGTTGATCGCTTTAGCGGTATTAGCTGTAGTCACAATGACTTGGGGCAATATCGCAGCCCTAGGTTCGACCAATCCAAAGCGAATGCTCGCTTATTCATCGGTCGCTCATGCAGGATATATGCTCGCAGCATTGGCTGCGGTCGGTGCTTGGGTCAATGGAGATATCGAAGGGCCAGAGGATTACGGCGCAGCGGTTATCGGAGCGGTTCTTTTCCATCTAACGGTACTGGTTGCTTTCAAACTTGGAGCCTTTTTGGTTCTGGGACTTTTGGAGATGGAAGGTGGAGCATCTCGCCTCTCCTCTTTAGCAGGTTTAGGTCGTAGAGATCCATTATTGGCAACCTCGATGTTCATCTTTATGATGGCTCTAGCCGGGGTTCCACCATTGGCAGGATTCATGTCTAAATTCCTAATTATTGCTGGCTTGGTCAAAGTCGGAGTCGGTGAAATGTGGGCTGCAGGTGGACCGGTTTCATTCGCGGATATTCATTGGGTTTGGTGGCTTGCTCTAGCAATGTTTGTCAACAGTGCACTCTCGGTATTTTATTATCTGAGAATTGGGGTAATTATGTTTTTAGAACCTCCAGAAGAAGGTCGTCGCAAACCGTTACCTTATGGTATTTCTATCCGAATGACAATTTGGGTTTGTGTGGTCGCCACAATCCTATTAGGTGTGTCTGGTGACTTCTTGATACAACTGTGTTACTCCGCTGCAGAGACACTATTCTGAGTATTAGCCTTCAAGTAGCAAGGGCGGCTGGCCCGCTCTATGGGCCGTAGGCGCGAAGAGAAGGTCGACGAGGAAGAACTCGCTCGTTTGATGGGTGGAGGCAGCAGCGGAACCACAAAAATCCGTGTTAAAATGCCAAATACCAAAGTAAACGAAATGTTTGCGATCGCAGAAAATATCCTTGGCGGAAGACGTGTAACTGTCCTATGTGCTGATGGCGAGACCAGGATGGCTCGTATTCCTGGAAAAATGCGCCGACGCCAATGGGTTAGAGAGGGTGACTTGATCATCGTCTGGCCTTGGGATTTCCAATCTGCCAATGCTAAAGACAAAAAAGCGGATGTAAAGCACCGCTATACCAAAACTCAAGCAATGTATCTTTCAAGAACCGGCTTATTGCCTGCAGATGTCGATTTATTCGGCATGAATGCCGCAAACGATGATTTCGATGATTCTGATGGATTGTTTGCCTCATCTACACCGGTCGAGGAAGAAAATCCTGAACAAGAAGTTCCAGACACCGAAGAGGATGACGACGAGATCGACGACCTATTCGGTTGAGATTTATCAGGTGTTAGACCAATGGGTAAAAATCGTGATCATTGGGATGACGAGTTGACTAAAGATACCCGCCAACGTCGTAATAATCGCCGTCGAAAAACCTTCGATGCTGACCAAAGTCAGCAGCGGGATGAAACCGAAAAATTCGTCAAGAGTTTAGACCGCCGTGGCGGTGATCTCGATTGGATGAAAGAATCGAGATACAAGAAAATGTTCAGTAAGATTGAGCATGGTCTTGCCGGAGTGATGGGTGATGGGCCGTTCGAGTGGGTCGATCGGCGAGTTTTCGATTCGGTTTTTGACCGACTCGCGCTGATGAGCCTGTACAAATTGATGAATTTGGGCCATATCGATACCTTGGATTATCCAATCGCTCGAGGCAAAGAAGCTCACGTTTTCCATGGGACCTCATTGGTCGGACCGGTTGCTGTGAAGATTTTCCATACATCCAATGCAGTATTCAAGAATCTGCTTCAATATATCGAAGGTGACCCTCGATTCGGGGGCTTGAGGAGAAAACATCGAGATCTGGTTGATATTTGGGTTCGAAAAGAATTCCGAAACCTATCTAGATTGGCTAAATGGGGTCTGAATGTGCCAAAGCCTCTCGCTGTGAACAAGAATGTCCTCGTCATGGAATATATTGGGACTAGAGAATCCCCGGCTCCTAGATTACGAGATATTAAAATTCTCAATCCAGAAGCAGTCTACGCTAATTTACTCGAGTTCTTAGCCGTATCTTGGCAAAAAGCAAAATTGGTTCATGCCGATTTCTCACCATATAATATTTTGTGGCACGACGATTTGCCGGTGGTCATCGATGTTGGCCAAGCAGTTATCTCTCAACATCCGAAAGCACAGGAGTTTTTGGTGCGTGACGTCACGAGATTGGTCGAATGGGCCAATAAAAACGCGGTCGAAATCACTTTGGCAGAAGCGATGTACGAAGTGCTTGAAATGGACCTCTCACATATTGAAATGCTTGAGGAAGAGTGAACCACAGCCCAACGGTGGGGTTGAAGAAGGGTTGGCCGCCCGCCTTGGTTTATGCGTCAGTCGCTTCCACGGGTTCCAAAGGACCGAATCGCGGTCTTGATCGGGGCAAAAGGTGCTACTCGACGCGATTTGCAAACTGCTGCTGGCTGTAAGTACATCAATATCGATTCCGAATCCGGTGACCTCGAGGTAACTTGGGGGGAGCCTGGTTCTTACGACCCGGTGAAGGCATTCAAACTCCCAGACGTCATCAAGGCGATAGGTCGTGGAATGTCTCCTACAAAAGCGATTCAATTATTGCAAGATGAATGGTTTTTCGAAATTGTTGATCTCAAAGAACATGTTGGAAAGCGCTCTAATCAGCAACGCAGAATAAGGGCTAGAATCATCGGTTCGGAAGGAAAAATCCGAAAATTGATAGAAGAACACACCAGCACCGAAATCACGATTTACAAATCGACAGTCGTATTGGTCGGCGAAGGCAGCGGTTTGATGGCTGCACGAAATGCGATCGAAATGCTTGCAACTGGATCCGAGCATGGAACCGTCATCAAGTATTTGGAAAAGGCTCGACGCAAGGCAAGATTAGATAATCGAACCCTCGATTCAATCGAAGAAAAAGTTAACGAGACCCCGAGTGGTGAATTTTCGAATTTAGTGCCTGGATTAGCAGAATTATCCCGCAGAAGATCTCGTCGTCTCAAGGCACATCAAGTAGATCCAAGCGATGCTGATGCGGTTGAAGAAATGATGGAATTCACCGAGGATGAGTCGATTATTTGGGAGGAGGAGTGACCTTCCTCTTCTGCATCCAAGCGATTGCGAATCCAGCTACCATCAACGCTCCAATACTGGGGGCAAACGAAGGAACAACTCCTACTCCTGTTACCGATGCACCTGTAACCACCAAATAATATTCATTATTTCCTTCATCTCTTTCATCTATCGTTTCATCTGAATCGATGGTTAAACGTAAATCGAATTGGCCGGTATTAGGAATCGTATAATTCCAAATAATCTCTTCGCTCATGTCGGACATACTGCCACTAGGGAGAAGGATTGTTTCCATTACCGTCCAAGAAACATCTGCAGTTCGGTCAGCAGGTGCTGCTTCTAGACTCACTGATACCGTTCCACCCCACACTTGGTTAGACTCCAAAACGCTAGTTATGACAATTTTTCCATTGGTATCACCCGGCCGTGCAACCAATCGGTCGAGATTTGTTTGGCTCGCATTCCACGACATATCTATGCCCGGTAGGATTTGGAAGGCTGAAGGAATGGTGGTGACCGAATTACCTGCTACATCGGTAATAACCGCACGTAACATTAGGAATTGGCGTGATTTTGTTGCCCAAGAACTTAATCCGATTGAGCCGTTCAATCCGGATGTACCGATATCGATCCAACGACCGGATTGGTCCGGTGTATTTCCGACTCCATTCAAATCGAACCCATATTGAATTTTTGACTCTAAATTATCGATGCCTGAGCCATCATCGCCTGCAGCGAATATTACGTTAGCAGACCCAACTCTCGAGGTGGTTAATTCGTCAACGGTCCAACCAAGTCCTTCTGGATCGGTCGTATCGACCTTAATATCGACCGAGATGGAATCTCCAATATTCCCAACGATGTCGACTGGTCTCATCAGAATTGAATGCTCCCCTTCGGTCAAGTTTAGGGTGGTTGAATCCGAGTTGAAAGATGCCCAAACCCCATCGATTTTTATCTCGACATGAGAGCCGCCCGAGCCGGTACTATCATCGATGGAATTATCGAGGTTAGAGATGACTACAGCGGTTGAATCGGTCCAACTCGATCCATCTCCAATCGTTGGCGCAGTCATTGTCGGGGCAGTACGGTCGATGCCGATGAACATCGTATCGATTGCACTCAATCCAGAGTTATCATAAACCGTCAACCTTGTATTATATGTGCCCTCTGCTAGGTTTCCACTCGCCCAATCCCAACCGTAAGCAAGATTGGAGGGCCCATCGTTAATCGGGCTCGAAGGCCCTGGGGCATTGGTTAGAGTTGCATATGAAAAGTCATCATCATCTACGGTATAATCAAACTCTAGAGTTCCGTTTGCTTCGATTGAAAACCATTTCCTATCGATTGCATTTTCACCTGAGCCTGCCCCCGAATTTTCAAGTGTGAAAGTTGATATTATCGGGTTATGGTTAGCGATGTCAAAGAATCCGCTGCTAAACCAAGCAGTATTATTTGAAACATCGTCATCATAAGCGTTAACCCGTAAGTTCCAACTGCCATTCTCAAATGATGTCGAATCGAAATAAGTAATCCACGGGGTCGAACTTAGGTTTGCGATTTGGGTCCAATTGGAGTCATCATTGGAGATTTCTATTACCATTGATGATAAATTTCCAGTTCCGCTTGAACCGATCGAAAGCGTGTACAGCCCTTTGACCGTATCGTTTGCTTGAGGGCCATTGGAAAAGTCAAGAGAAAGAGCGCTCGGTGCGCTCTTTACAAGACTGGGTTCGACTAGAAAAGACGGGTTGGTCTGGCCGATAGTCATGATGACTACCAACAGGATTGGCCCGAGTACCCGCCTCATCAATGAGGATGACGACATAACTCATCCTTCAAACCTGCGCTTTCAATCGCCATGTTCGCATCGATTGTTAAGCGATGTTTTCGCTACGAAAACCACAAGTGTATTCGATTGGTTCAAGTGCAAGGGGTTGCCTCTTGTAATCATGGCGAAGTCGTCCGGTGCGGTTCTGGTTCTTTCCATGCTGCTATTATCCTCAATTCCGATGTTGGTTTCTGCGGAAGATAGCGGTGGCATCCAAGCATCGACTGGGACTTTAGGCTTCTCACCATCAAATCCAACCGAAGGTGGTACAGTCAATATCATCCTAACTTTGAGCAATACCAATTCTCAAGTTGCTAACGATGTAATATACAGTTTTTATTGGGATGGGATCGCTTCAAATAAACGAATTGTGACCGATACAGTCGATATTCCTGCTAATAATTTTACCACTATTGAGGTGACTAAGTCCGGCTTAACAGTTGGCGAGCATAAGGTTTGGATCGAATTTGAATATGCTGGCGCAGGAGCGCAGATTTTCTTTGTTGATTTAATCGTAGCAGGTTTACCTGACCTCGAAATTGAACAAGTTCTTACCAACCCGTCGAGTTTTAATTCGGGTGATAATGTTGAAGTTTTACTCGAAATTGTAAACTCCGGATCCGAAGACGCGGCATCAAGCCGTCTTCAACTCCAAGTATCAGGCGATAGTTCGATCATAGATACACCAGCAATTCCAGCGGGTCAAAGCACTTGGGTTAACCAAACAATTACCGCTCCTGCCTCCGGTGATCATCAAATCCAAATTACTCTTGATATCGATGATGCAGTAATTGAAGCTGATGAAAACAATGTTTTCTCGGATTCGTTAACCGTAGATTCTCGAATGGATTTATCTCATCTAGGAAATATTAGTGTTGATATTGATTCAGGTGTGCTTGCTGGACCATGGACTGTGTTCGGTACGCTGCTAAGAACTGGTGGAGACGGCAATACCGAAGTGCCGATGAAACTTGAAATTCTTGATAGTACCGGCAGCCTGATCGTCATTCCTACTTTCACAGTAAATATGGCGGGTGGTTCAAGAGTTCAAACAGATTGGCAATTCGAGCTCACCAGTCAACACATTTCCAATCTAATCGTTGGAAGTCATGAAGTTACTGCCGCGATAGACCCTTATCATACTGCATCATTTACTCAGGAAACTAGAGACAATGACCGGATCAGCACATTCTTTGACAAATTCGCAGTACCAGACGTGGCCGTTGATCCTTTCGCATATCCTTCACTTACTAGTGTCGGAAGCGGGGGCAATATAGAGTGGACCGTCTCAATGACCAATACCGGTTCGATTTCGGTACAAGGTAAATTGCTCTATGATTGGGAAGGCTTTAGTGCTGACGAATCGACTGAACCATTGATTTCGATCGCAGCAGGCCAAACCCACGTCTGGAAAAAAATCATGCCTTCTGCTACCGGTGCTCACACCGCTCAATTCGATGCACGCTGGGTCCCTTCGGCTAATTCTTACGATGATAACTTGTTGAATTCAAATACGAGCGGTTCGGTCTCAGTCACTGCCCAACTGCGATTGAATTGGCAATTTTCAACTTTTGTTTTGGAGGATGAATTTGGAAGTGCGGTTACATTTCCACTCAAGGACGAACAAAGCTATACCGCTCATATCAACCTCAGTTCCACCGAGACCGGGGAACTGAATTTCACTTGTGAGGATGGACAAGGAATCGTTTGGTCAAAAACAAAAGTCGTAGTTTCCGAGTTATTCCAAACTATAAGTTTGAGCTGCCAATTCAATGCGAGTGCTCCTCGAACAAACCTTAAATTCATCCCCGATGATTCGGTCGTTGTCAATACTCAAACTTGGACTTGGGATACCAGCTATAAACCAGGCGATATCGTCGAAGATAAATCCGGCGTGGTAATTGGGACCATCATTATCATTGGATTATTGGCGTTTGGCTTGATAGGAATTCTAATCGCTGCCATCATACTGACTAGAAAGAGCGATGAAGAGGTCGAACGAGATATTTTCGATTATTGTCCTGCGTGTGATGGTGAATTGGAAGACCAAGTCGATCGATGCCCATCTTGTTCATTCAATCTTAAAAAGGCGAGGAAGCAATTTCATGATTGCGATGTTTGTCACGAATCTATCCCAGACTTGATGTCGAATTGTCCATATTGTGGTACCCCGCAAGATGTAAGTGCTTATTTCGAACAAAGAGAGCGTAAAAAGGTTATCAAACCTATTTTGGCTTTACCAGAAGAGGAGGTCGATGACGAAACTACCCATGCTGCTGGAACCGAAAATTTCGATGAAGCAGTCAAAGAGTTTGGCTATGATGCTGATGACTTAGAAGGACATTGGGACAAGAATATCGCAGCTGCAAAAGCCGAGGTTGAAGCTGCTTACGATCGAAAGACAGATGAGATTGAAGCCAGTAAACTCGATGATGAAACTGCAATGCAAATCGTCACCACGAATCTGAAGAGTGCAGAAGAAACCTTCGATAGTCACGATATCGACGCTTTCTTGTCTGAGAAAGATGAGATAATATCTCACAAAGACAAGGGCGATGATGGCAAGATATTGAGTGCTTCCGATGCCTCGATTCGAGGCGATATCTTTGCGATAACAGGCGAGGATGGCGTAATGCCTGGTGATGATGTAAAGGTTGGTTTTTCAGTAGATCGATCTATCGTTGGAAATGAATTACCCGAAGAAGCGATGGATTTCTCCTTCGATGAAGAAGAAGAGATCGATGAATTAACACCGGTAAAACTCGAGAAAAAGCGTGCCCAAAGACGCAAGGCTCGAAGAAAAGAAGCGACAGCAGAATGTGGTGCATGTGGTGCTGATATTCCGGTTAACGCAAACGAATGCTCTACATGCGGTGCAAAATTTGATTGATGCCTGTCGGTGCTCACAGGGTTCGTCATTGCCCATTAGATGGGCTCGGCATCCCTTGTCTACTTCACTCAGGCAGATTAAGCCAAGAGGGGCATGGTTGATGAACTCATCACACCTGCGAAGGGGTGATGGGTAGTCGCAAGGCCTTCCAAGCATTCCTGATCCTAGGCATTTTATTGATGTCGAGCGCAGGTTGTATCGGCCTTGTTCCAGCCCGTGAATTCGTTGAACAGATGAGGCCCCAAGCAGAACTTGTGATTGAATCAGAACACTTTGGTGAGACCTATATTTTTCCCTCTGGCTGGAGTTTGAATGAGAGAATTAGCAGCTGGGATATCGTGATCGATTCAGATGTAGTCGAGGTACGTGCTTATTTCAAAGCATCATTCGCTCTAGCCGATTCTCTTCCATTCGTACCTGAAGGTGCTCGATATGTCGAAGCAACTCTCTCGGATACAGAAGGAAATATAGTCTGGACCGAGAAGTTAACGGTCACCCAAACCGCTTTCGTTTTCACCGAATTACCTCCTTTCGAACAAGGGACTTGGAATCTCTACCTCTCCGGGAGAGGATTTGGAAACCCACTTGCCGCTGGAATCGCTTCCGATTCATATCAGATAATGATTAGTGTCGATCGAAATTGCTGGAATTACCCAATTGAAGGTAATTGTGATATCGAGTGATCAAACCAAACTTTGGTCACAAGCATAACGTCTGGAACAAGATTGACACTTTCCCTTGCGATTGTGATTCCTGCCTGCTCCACCTTCAACCATCAAGCGTTGAACCTCTTTTGTCGAAGCGGATAAGCGTGATCGGTTCGCAGAATCCCATTGAATCTGATGTAATTTCTCTTCTCCGTATCGTAAAACTCCGTACGGCGGGGTTCTGCCTGTGGTTTTCTCAACCAAATGAAGATATGCGAGCAATTGAATTTCGTGTGATTTGTGCGGTTTTGAAGGCACCTTACCAGTCTTTTGTTCAACTGGAATGAATTCACCATCGACGATTACGATTTGATCTGGCCGACCTCGCAAACCGGTATCTTCATCAAAGAGCAATCCTGCTGTAGCATCATCGTCAGAATAGGCTACATCGACGTCCTCCTCAATCCCCGCATCCATTCGGGCCAAGTCCATCGCATTATCCGCTAGGAGGGTTTTTTGTAATTGCCATGAGGCGATCAATGTCCATAACATCGCCATCATGATGAGAATGAATCCGGCTTGATTTTTATCCCCAGCCCAAGTTAATCCAATCGCATGTAGGCCAAAAATGATGGCGCCAAATAGCAAACTTGCTTCGATCCTACCACCTTCTGCCCAGCCACCGATGAAACCGACTGGCTGGAGGACCGGCTCGATGGTGAATCCCCCCAGGTTTTCGATCTCTTTCAACCTCGACTGTTTCTCAGTTGGCATTTTAATCCATGATCTCCATGGTAAGTAAACCGAGAGCAGACCCATGAGCAACCAAATTAGGGCTAACAAAGCAAGATATTTTGCAACGTCCACCGGTGGTCGAATTTCATCATCTATAGTAGAAAAAATTAGGGCATCGGCAATGAACACAAAAATGATGTTAAACAACCATGACCATATGACGGCCGCACGGTGTAATTCGAATTGCCGCTCTTTGAATTCCTTGATTTTTTGATGGATCTCTGCGTGTTTTTCCCGTCCGGCAATAACCGCGTCACCGATGCCGGATTTTCCAGATCGTGCTAATTGCCAAGAAAGTGGGCAATATGCGTGCCGTTCAAGGTCGCTGGCAGAAACATGTAGTGCTTCCTCTCTATCATTCCGCCAAACCCCATCGTCGGATTCTAATCCGGGAATGAGTTTTACTAGATTTTGAGAAGGCATCGGGGTCACAGGCGGGCGGGTACCCCAAGCCTGTGGAGCATTGGAATTGAAGGTTGTCATCTTGGCCTTTTGTTCACTGAATGGACCGCTGCGAGGTTATTGGTTCATTTTCGATGGACGAAGCGGTTATTTAGGGGGGGCTTGTGGCCCGCTCGTTGAGGTCGATATTATGACAGAACTTCTCGTAGACCGTGAGACCTATGAAACCAATGCCGTTCATATCGGTACTCAACAAAAGAGTGCTGACATGGGGCAATTTATCCAAGAGGTCCGTGCTGATGGACTTTACCTATTGGATCTAGAAATAACCGATGCTCGCATCCGTTCTATCGCTAATTTCCTAAACCGCTACGACCGCTCCAATATCATGGTGGTCAGCGCTCGTCAATACGGACAACGCCCTGCTCGCAAATTTGCAGAAGCAATCGGTGCTCGTGCAGCTGTTGGCCGCTTCATCCCTGGAAGCTTAACCAATCCAGACCTTCGCTCCTATGTCGAGCCAGACATGCTTTTCGTAACCGACCCTGCTGCAGACCAGCAGGCACTACGTGAAGCGGTTAGTACCGGACTTCCAATCGTCGGCATCTGTGATGCTAACAATAACTTGAGAAATGTTGACCTCGCACTACCAGCAAATAACAAAGGTCGTCGTTCTCTTGCTCTCCTTTACTGGATTTTAGCTCGTGAGACCTTGAAAGTAAGTGGCGATACCACCGATGAAGCATGGGCTGAGGCTCAAGACATCGAAGAGTGGGAATCGACCTTCTGAGCGAAGAACTCGCTTATCGTATCTGCAAAGGCATCTATCGTCGCTGCACCGTGCATCGATTGTCTAGTGGTTTTTGCGCCGGGTAGACCTTTTGTGAACGATACGGCATGTCGCTTGAGCCATTTTGGGCGTAAACCAGTAGTTTCCCTGGCCAATTCGAGGTATCGATCCCAAGCCCATCTTCGACTTGCGAATGCTTTACCAGTAGATGTTAAATCGAACCAATCCTCATCTACCCAAGGTAAATCTATTTCTTCTATCCAACCTAATTGCGTTTTTATTTCAGCGAAAACCGTCGGTCGGCCGATGGCGGCTCGACCGATCATCAAACCGCTTGCAGAAGTGGTATCCAAGCAACTTGCTGCAGAGGGCCCATCAACAATATCACCATTTGCGATTACTGGAATTTCCACAGAATCGACAATATTTCTGATGTAATTCCAATCTGCAATACCACTATATCTTTGATTCAAAGTCCTTCCATGGATACACAACCTTTGGACCCCAACCCGCTCAAGTTCTTGTGATATTTCCAATGCATTATATTGGCCGGAACCAGTACCCAACCGCATTTTTGCCGTAATAGGACTTTCGGTTTCATCGATAATTTTTGCGGTCATGCTCACCAAATCATCCGGTTGACCCATCAATGCAGCACCTGCACAAATCCGGGTGACTTTTGGAGCAGGACAACCAAAATTGAGGTCGATAATGTCGGCTTTATCATCGAGCATTTGGGCTGCGAGAATCATTTCGTCTTTATCTCCACCAAAAATTTGAGGGATGAAAGGGTTTTCATCAGGATGACTTTCTAAGCGCGTCCAAGATTTTGCAACCTCTCTAGTAATCGCAGCAGAGGAGGTAAATTCGGTAATCGTAATATCGGCACCACATTCTCTTGCCAATAAACGAAAGGGAAGTTCACTCACTCCGGCCATCGGTGCAAGATATAGCTCACGTGGTTCGCCATCCCACCGTTCCGATTTTACCTCGATCATCAAGATCCACTCACGATTGTTCGATGATAGTTGCGACCCTACGGATTCGCTGAAGGATACGGTCAAGGTTTTCTTGGCTCTTTCTAATCGTCGATTGAGGGCTATCTCCTACCAGACGGTAACCCAAGGCTAATCTTCCACCTAAAAGGTTCAACAATAGCATCTGTTCTTGGGCAGGGATCTGTTTGAATTCGCTTTTGACGAATTCTGCGGTTAAATTGCCTTTTTTCAACTTTTTAAAAATCGAATTTGGTGCGTCCAACCGCTCAAACCCACCGCGTTTGAGCATCCAGTCTTCACCTCTACGGAGATATTGGGTATTCATCGCAGACCATAGCGCAGTCGCTAATCTATCGGTGCGTGCAATCCTTTCTACCAAACCGGTGGCTCGGAACCTTTCGAGTATTCGACCTATTCTAGGTTTAGGGGCAGCAAGACTTTTTGCCGCTTCATCAATCGATATGGGTGGTCCAGAATTCAAAAGCATCTCGAAAAGTTTAACGCTGATAGAGTCCGGTGAAATTTCCTTCCCAGGTCTTTCGCCAAGCAGTCCAAAATCGGCCATGAATCGCGATAATTCACACTCTGATGACGAGATTGGAGACCATTCTTTAACTCTGAGATTTAGGGCAGGCATTGGATCTGGGGCTAATTCCATTTCCATTATAATATCGTTTCCTCTTTGCCAAGCCTGTTCGATATATTCCATTCTTTGCTTTTGAATTAGCTTGGACCTTTGAGACATAGTATCGACCGCCTTGAGTAAATCTCCTCCACACAAGTGGTGCAACCTCCAAGAGTTCCCTCCACTCGAGGAAACCAATCCACCCGATGTTAAGCGGGTGAGATGATGATGGATTGCAGCAGGGGTTAGTGCCATCTCATCTGAGAGATCCTTAGAATTGATGCCTATTGTTGGATTGGGAATTAGGTGGTCCTTCAAAATTCGATGAATCGGTGAAAATCGACCACCATCTGCGGTCGATTCACCTCTACGACGATGTAAACAAAGCGTATCTATCAGCCATGATACGAGTGTGTCAAGGTCTCGTTCGCTCGCTGGAAGCGGTATCTCGTCGAGCCGGATATCGAACATTGAGGCAAAGCCATGGCCTCTAGTCCTTGAAGACTACGCATCATTTGTTGCTCAAGAAGCGATTAGCGATTCACCGTCGGTCGTCCGACCACTCGTAATCGATTGGTCGAGTGCTATTCCAAGTATCATCATCGATCAGGTGAGGCGCTACCTCGATTCGGTCCTCTCGGATTATTCCTCGTCGCCGTAAAACCTTGAGGGCTGAGTGAACAGTTGCTCTAGTGCGGCCTATTCTTCGAGCTAGAGCTGCCTGTGAACGAGGAATGCCATTCGCCCTCAAATCATCAATAATTGTTCGTTGAACCAAAGAAAGACCAATTGGCATTCTCTTTGCGGCCTCTTCCTCACCTACGTTCATCCCTCGCAAAACCTCGACTTGAGATGGCGCTCCAGCAAAATAACAAGATCTCCCGTTTACGGAGATGATTGTAATAGATTTCTGACCATTCAAGACGTCGAGATGATGGCGCAAGGTACCGTTAGCAGCGGCAAGTTTAGATTGTAATTCTCGATAACAAAGTCCAGGACTATTTTCGAGAGTCTTTAGAATTTTTTTCCGATGAGGATGAACAGTGCTGTTGACCTTCGTATCAACACCGGCATTAGCCAATCCAAATAGGCCAAGACCAGCGGCAACTCCAGTAATTCCACCCGTCGCTCCAGCCAAACCTGCAGCGAGCCACGGTCGCTGGGTTATCCATTGGCGGAGGAGTGCCATATCGTGAAACAAATGCTCGTCCTTTGTAATTGGTTCGGTCAGATGTGTGGGATTATTTTTTTGCTCGGACCGATCCTCTTTGAATTTTCAGATGTGCGACTAGCGGGGATAACAATCGACCACAGGTTGTACCGTGGTCTGATAAAATATAGGTGACTCGAACCGGTGGCCCATCGTCAACTCGCCTAATCACTAAACCCTCTTGAGCAAGATAGGTTAATTTGTCAGATAATGTGCGCGAAGAAATACCATCTAGCAGAGTTTTCAGTTGATTGAATCGTCGAGGCCCAGCAATGTATAATGCGGCCAGAATTTCAATCGTCCATCTAGAACCGAATACATTGAGAGCTTCAACAGCCGCTTCAACTTCCCATTCAGTACTCCATGGCACTTTATTCGAATGTTCCGCCAGCAAATCTCTAATCATTCGATGAGAACGGTACTTGGTAACTCTAAAGGTGGTTCAGGCATGATTTGCCACACGAGGTGTTAGAGATAAAACATGGTGTTATCCATACACTTAATTCTCATTGACCAGAATATGTTGGTTTTCGACCTTCGATAAGTGCCGATAAACCTTCTAATGCATCTTCGGTTGAGAAAATTCCTTCCAAACCTTCGAGTTCTTTATCCAAGCCGGTTGAGAGTTCTGTCAAACCGGATTGGTCTATCAAATTGCTTGCCATTTTTAGGGCGACCGGTGCGGTTCTCGAAAGAGATTTTAATTGACGAGAAACGTTTCTATCCTCAGGGTCAAAACCATCAGGGCAGTTGGCTGAGAGGATGTTTTCTAAATTTTCATCACTGTAAAATTCTTTAGCAAATAATGCGACCTTAGAATTTGGATTTGATGGAACTCCAGGGTATTTATTCTCTGGTTTTCCGGCTTCAGCCAATTTTGCAATCGTTGTATCGACTGCTGTAACATCGACTAAATCGCTGACCAATCCAAGATCAGCAGCGGTTTGAGCATCCATGAAATTTCCAGCTAATACCGCCCAACGAGCAGCAGGAATTCCGCTGATTCTCGCTGGCCTCTGAGTTCCTCCGAGCCCAGGGAAAATTCCGATACTTGTTTCTGGGAAACGGAATTGAGTTTTCCTTGTGCCAATTCGATAATCACATGCTAATGCCAGTTCAAGACCTCCGCCCAATGCTAATCCGGTGGTAAGAGCGATGGTTGTTTTCGTCGAATTTTCTAATTTTTCCAAAACCGAATGGCCATTTGCTGTAAAATTATAAATGTCAGAAAAAGAATCTGCACGCAATTTGTCGACGAAGAATTTCACATCAGCACCTGCGACGAATGCTTTACCCGCACCATCTAGAACAATGGTGTGAACCGAATTGTCCGAGTTTACTTCATCCAACGCTCGACCCAATTGGGCGACGACTGTCTCATTGAGAGCGTTCATTGCTTCTGGTCTATTGATGGTAATTGTTGCGATTCCATCCTTAACGAAAGAATCGATATAATTGAATTCAAAATTAGTATCACGTTCCCAGCATTTTGGCAATGTGAAATTTGCAAGTTCACAATAGTCTTCAGCCATTGCCTTTGCCTCGGAAATTCCAATCCGGTTTGCTAATTCGAATGGGCCGCGCGCCCAGCGTAATCCAACCTTTGCACCTCTGTCGACATCTTCGATCGAACAAATTTCTTCATCGACGATTTGACCGGAAACAGCAAAGATTTGACCCATTAATCGAGTACGAATAATCGATGCTACCTCTTCGGAACAATCGGAGTTAACTCCAATCTCCCACATGTTTCCTGCCTCGACCATCTCTCGAAGGTTTTCAGCGCCATAATAGCGCGGAGTGTCTAATTGTTCTGCCAAATAATCGGTAGCGTGGAGGGCGATAGGGGGACCGGTCAAATTCATCAAGGCAAATGGGCCCAACCCAATTCTGAAAGATTTCATTGCGACTGAATCGATAGCGGCAGCACTCGCTACACCTTCTTGTAAAAGGAGGCATGCTTCATTGAGCCAAGGTACGAAAAATCGATTTACCACGAATCCAGGGCGGTCTTTGCACACGATGACGACCTTGCCAAGGCCACGGCAATATTGGACGGTTCGATCGATGGTTTGGGTACTAGAAGATTTTCCAGGGATGACCTCGACCAATCGGTTTTTTGCCGGGTGGAAAAAGAAGTGAAGCCCAATGAATTTGTCTGGGCGGCCAGATGCAATAGAAAGTTCATCCACCGAAAGGGAGGAGGTATTTGATGCAAGAATTGTATCTTGGCCACAAACCTCGTTCAAGATATTGAATACTTGAGTTTTAATGTTGAAATCCTCAAACACCGCTTCGATCACAAGGTCTGTATTTGGGGCGGTGTTTTCAGTTCCAACGACGCCGGTTATTCGACCTTTTATCGCTTCGATTTGCCCCGGAGAGAAGATCCTTCTCTCCACAGCTTCAGCTAAGAAATCAGAAATTATTTTTTGGCCACGGTCAACCCATTGTGCTTCTCTGTCAACCATTTGGACATCGAAATCCTCTTGAGCCGTTTTTTGAGCGATTCCGGAACCCATGTTTCCGGCGCCGATGATTGCTACACTCTGGATTGGCTGCATATTGGGGGCCACAAGAATCTCCATCATGAAGTCGACGGCATGAATTGATGGTTGCTAGGGACAAGTTCATAACATTTGATGTATACTCAAGTGTGATGAGAGTGATAAAGTTGGGCTTGGATTCCTTGCCCACCATGGATGCAGTTGACTCCTTCTTTGAATCAATTTCCGACGGTTTCCAGACGGGAGGAATGATGGATGACCATTCCGTTATTGAAGGCGATTCGATGATTTTTCTTCATGGTGGCCGCATGGTAAGAAAAGGTAGAGCCACTTCCGGGGTTGATGACAAAGGAATATTATGGATTGGAGAACTCGTTCAGCCACGGAAAATGATGAGATTGTCAGAATTTCAAGATCTTTTGTTTAGAGCCGCAGGGGTGGCAGTTAATTTAGCTACAGAGAAGTGGAATCATATTTTAGAAGATGATGCAATCAAAGCACTCTGGAATCGAATCTAAAAAACATTTTTAGATACATGGGAGCCCTTAGAATCCATCATAGGCCTTTTTCAGTTTTTCGGCCCAGTTTTTGACACAAAATTCAGCCGCCCTTTCCTGAACGTCCTCGCTTTCATCTTTTAGTTGGGAGATTGCATCTCTCCATTGTTCCAAATCGTCGTGCGGCAAAATATGTCGTTCAAGCGGTATCTCATTGGCGGCTGGTGCATCTGCCACCAAAGCCACAGTCCCAGCAGCATAAGCTTCCAAAGGCGGCAACCCAAACCCTTCTGCGACAGAAGGGAAAAGCAAGGCATCTGCGTGCTGTAAAGCAGCGATCAATTCTTCTGGCTCGAGTCGACCCACCCAATTTAAATCACAATTTTGCTCAACTGCAAACCGCATCAACTTCGCTTTTTTTTGAGGGGAGGACTCAGCCCCGACCTTGTGCAAACATACGTCCATCCCACCACAGACCTCGACCGCAAACTCAACTCTCTTCCGAGGTTCTTCACTACCGATTACCAAGAGATTCTTTCCATCTTTGAACCAAGCAGGGCGTGGTCGAGGCGTGGAATAATCCTCCAGATTAATGGCGTGTGGGATCCACATGGTTTTCACCCCGGGAAACCTCATTTCACATTCTTGTTGAGTATCCTTAGAAATGCAGACCAGCAATTTCGCTCTATTGATTCCTGCCTTCACTCTCTCGAGATCTTTTCTTCTAATCCACCTGGGCTTTTGATTACCGATTTCAACAGAATGCCTAACCGTCGGAAATAGATGAAACAGGTCGTGCACTGTAACTACCGTATTACCAAAATCGGGGACTAACCCTGCTTGTTCTTGGTCAGTAATATGAACAATATCAAATCCGCCCACTAATTTTTGAACGGTTTTTGGATGAGAATACCACCGGCGCCAAAGCCTCTTTATCGAGCCAGCACAACTCGAATATTGAGCGGTTTTTCCGTGAGAATAACCTTCAACAATACCAGCGGCAAGTCTTTGCTCAAGTGCTTCATGAGTGCTGCCAAGTCCAGAAAAAGGCGATAACCGCCCTCCTCTAACCAGCAGCACCCGCTTCATCATACCACCTTCAGATGTTTGACTGAGGCTGCGATCCCCAAGTCATCGGGGAAGAACATCGTCGGTTCGGGGATTGGGATAGGCACTATTTCTTTGCCGATCAAGGAAACTCTACTCGGTGGAGAGTCATCGAGCAATTCACGGTTTACCAATGGTGCGAGCGCATTAGAAAACTCGAGAATATCTTCGTGCCATGGCATATTCTCAGCTGTAAGATTATCACGGGAATTTCCGACGTGAACATAGCCTTTACATTCGATAAAATCGGGGTCTGCTCTATTATCAAGAGCAGCATATTGTGGAATATGTTCCTCTTTCATATTCCGCCCTTTTATCAAGGTGTGCCGGCAGACAATCCTAGTATCTAGGCTTGGTAAAAGGTCGATTGTTTCCTCGAGTTTTTCCCAGGCTCCCGCATTCCATTTTGGCCGGCAAATTTCATCGAAAACCTGCTTATTTGGCGCATCGACTGAGACATAGAGTTGAGTGGGTAAGGTGTCAAGGTTTTCTATGACCTTGGGGAGGGTTCCATTGGTCACCAGCATTGTGGTCATACCATGAGCATGGCACAATTCCATATATTCTGATAATTTGGTATAGAGAGTAGGTTCGCCATTGAGAGATATAGCGACGTGTTTTGGGGTTTGTGCAGAGAGTAACTTATCCTTTGGCACCTTATCGTTTCCGCCGAATCCACTTAAGAGTCTTCTTTGTGCTTTCACCGAATCGTATAACATTTCTAGAGGATCTTGGTCACTCAATTCCAATGCATCCATATGTGGTTCTCTCCAACAATAAGAGCAAGCGAGATTACATTGGTCGACCACAGGAGACATCTGTAAACAATTATGACTCGATATCCCGTAAAATTTACCTTTGTAACATTGGCGACCTCTTAGAAGAGATTCCTTAGTCCAATGGCAGATTTTCACTCCACCGTGTTCGCCGACTATGTGGTAGCGTTGCTTCTGCAATTTGGCCATCAACACAGGGTCCATGTCTACAAGCGACATGTCTAGACAATTTCAAACCATTCGTCGAGGTGGCTTGAAACATGGAAGAGTTTGAGGAAGGTTGGATTCCTCATCTTTTTGGCTTCATTTTACCAATGATGACCATCGGTGGAATTTATGTTGGTGGTTGGTGGTGTGCCTTCGGTATTATCTTCGCTCTAGGCTTAGGTCCAATCTTGGAGTTTATTTTCCCCGATAGAGCACCATCTCGCAGAGAAGGTTTTTCGACAAAACCATGGGACTTTTTGCTTGTTATTCATAGCCTCACAGTCATCACCGCATTATTGGTTTTGTATTGGCGAGTCGATTCGGAAGGTATCACAATATTCACGGTTCTCGGTGCTTTATCGGTAGGAATGGTCAGTGGAATCTCTGGCATTGTAAACGCCCACGAGCAAGGGCACCGTCGTAAGGGGTCACCGATTTGGATAATGGCTCGACTGAATCTTTTATTAGTACAATATCTCCATTTTACGACCGAACATAATCACGGCCATCATCGCTTTTACGCAATGGCGGAGGATCCTGCTTCAGCCCCAAAAAGCAGAGGCCTTTGGATTCATATTTTTATGACGATTCCAATGCAATTTGTTTCTGCGTTCAAAGTCCATTCGACCAAAGGAAAGGGGTTCTTGATGAATCCAATCTTCCATGGAGTCATCATCCAATTTTCACTAATAATTATTATGGGGGTAATATCTATTGATTTTCTTTTACACTATGGTATCATTGCAGCTTTTGCAATAATTCTGCTCGAATATACAAATTATCTTCAACACTATGGTTTGGTTAGAGAGAAGGGTGAAAAGCAATCGGCTTCTCATTCTTGGGAGAGTCGGAATACTTGGTCACGTTGGACTTTGATGGAATTACCACTCCATCCAGCCCACCACCTGAAAGCATCCGATCCGTTATGGGAGCTCAGAGCTCAGCCCGATGCCCCACAATTACCGACTGGTTACTATGGATGTTTTTGGTTAGCCATCCTTCCACCTCTGTGGAAGAGAGTGATGGATCCGAGGCTGCCAATCGAGTAAGATTACTCTTCTTCGAGGCGAGACTCGATATTTTGTATTCCTTTTTGGAGAGACGACATTCGACCATCTAATTCCATTTTTGTAGCGACCTGAAGCGGAACTAACAGGTCGTTCGCATTATCCATTTCATGGTGTAATGACTTCATATTTGCCATCATTCTTCTGCGCACCAATAGTGCTGCAGACTCCCATTCATCTTTGTTGATCAAACCTTTTTCATAACGGGCAGATAAACGATCTAAAACCATCAAGGGGTCTTGGGTTGAATCTCCACTCGAATCGCCCGAATAACTGGAGCGGGTATTGTAAAACACTTGAGAAAATGTAGCGGCTAAAGAACCGACCAAACCGATTCCCACCAGCATCAGAACCGCCGCGATCAATCGGCCAGGAATCGTCACCGGGGTAAAATCGCCATAGCCAACGGTTGTAGTCGTTACCAATGCCCACCACAAGGCATCACCGAAATTCGAGATTACTCTGCTACAATTATCCGCCGGGAATTCTACATTACAGTAGATTGCATAATAGTCTGCTTCAAAGACATATACTAGGAAACCTCCTGCCACAATTAAGGTTAGAACGATTAAAAATAGATGCATAACTTGCTGTTCAACGCTAATTTGCTTTGCTCTACTGGTAGCACCAATCAATCGGAGAATACCAGAAAATGCTCTGAAAATTCGGAGGAATCTCAAGATTTTACCGGCTCTAAACGCAGTAAATCCGGTTATGAACATCGGTACGAGGCCCAGAAATTCCCAACCGTGAGTTTTATACCACCATTTTTTATCGGTACATCTAGAATAATCTTCGATCAAATCGAAGAAAAAGAATAGGATTAATAAAAAGTCCAATGAAGCGAGAATCCACCATAGTGAGCGGTTGGTATTGAAAAGGTCATTCTGAAGGTCATAGACAATTATGCCGATATTCAACATGGTAAAAACCAAAATGAGCATATCGTTTGCCCACCATGGTTGTTCCATTGTGGAGTAATGATTCTCATATTCTTCGTTAGTCATATATTTCCTCTCCCAAACCAAGACCAAACCGTTGCAAGCACTGCTATGCATAACCCTGCTATTGATATTGTGCCGACCCAGCGCCAAATTTCAGATGGTTCAACATAAGTGATAATGTTAGGATTATCGATTGAGTATTTAGAGGTACTAAATTCGGTGTTCGTATCGCTGATACTAGGTCTGAATGTCCTAACTTTACGGCTACCAGTTAACTTAGTAACGCCGTGTTTTTGCAGATTTTCAGCGTAGTGTTTTTCTTCAGCCTGTGTATTATGGACTGCACACAAAGGCTTCAGTTTAGGTTCGCGAAATGATTTCCAACCTTTCTCACAATTACTACAAAATCGCCGTTTACAATCTTCGTGATTGCATTTGAGAACAGGCACACCTTGAATTCCGCACATCGGGCATTCGGCAATCGAGCCAGTTCCGATGTTGATGTCTCCCATCACGACCGAGTCGGATAGAGCGAGATGGTCATCACCAACCTCTGACATGTCTTGGGCACAAAGGGATTGAGTTTTCAATATGTTCCCGACTCTTAGAGATAATCTCAGCCTTGGTGGGTCAATGGCAAGAATGCATTAGCAGCCTTCTCACAAGCATTAGCAACATCATCGAGTCGCTGTAATACCCGGTACATATGCATTGCAGCAAGCGCATCATCATCACCTTGGCTGAATACGATTGTAGCAGCTTCCATTTCTACGATATCGGCTTTATGTTCGAAGAGGTTAACTTCCTTGATTTGTTCAGCGAGGGTTTCCATTTCCTTACGCGCGAATCCAGAATGACTCAGATTCTTCAATTGCTCAACAGTTTCCTCATAACTAGATACTGTAGCCATTACTGCTTCTGCCATCAAAACCAAGTGCTTGCGAGCGTCATCATTGTTGTAAAGTTCTCTAAAGGAGAGTTGCTCAGCAACGTTTTGAGCATAATCGGCAATTCTGTCTTGACGAGCGATCATATGCATGAAATTGTCATGACCAACCGTAATGACAACGCCTCTACCAACCTCGTCACGCAAATCTGATTTCAAATTGTCAGCTGCCAATTCCGCCGCAATTGTCGCCGTGATATACTTGGTTGCATCTTTACCAGCAGCAGCAGCCTTAACGGCTTTCATCATACAATCTACAGTATGTTCAACCGCTTCAGCATGAGCATGGAATAAACCGAAAGGAGTGGTTGTATCCAGTTCACCTTCTGGTACCTCAGCTGCAATAATAGAATGTTCATCGCCATCTGCGACGACTTCTTTTTTAATCAACAAAATAATGGTAATTGTGATTGCAGAAATTGTAACCACTGCTACACTAATTGGGTTTCCAGCGAATAAAATATAGAAAATCACCGCACCAACTCCTGCGAATGGAAGGCTTGCTATCCAACTAGCAGCGATCTTTCCGAATACTCTGAAATCGACAGATGAGGCACCTCCTGCCAAACCAACTCCTACAACAGCACCGACCAAGGTGTGGGTTGTTGAGATTGGAACTGCCAAGAATGGCATCGAGAAAATCAATACTGTGGTCGCAGCACCAAATTCAGCTGCAAAACCACGCGAAGGTGTGATATGGGTGATTTTTTTACCGATGGTATCCATCACTTTGTAGCCCCATGTTGCAACACCGACAGTAATTCCGGCGCCTCCTAAGAGGAGTAAGCCAATAGGCACATCAATTTGATTCGGTGAAAGTACACCTGAAGTAGAGGTCGCGATCTCATATATTGCAGCCATCGGTCCAATAGCATTTGCAACATCGTTCGCCCCGTGAGCGAATGCAACATAACAAGCGGTGATAATCTGAAGCCAAATAAATACTCTTTCAACCCCAGCATAGCCTTCTTCTTTGAATTCGTATCGCCTCAAAACCATCCAAAGAATCGAACTTGCAAAAACACCTATTGCCAATGCGACCAATAAACTGTTCAATGGAATCCAAGCGCCTTCTAAGAATGGGTTGAAAGTAGAACCATCCTTTGGTGGCAACCAACGGCTGCTATCGATAATTCCAGCCTGATCTAGATTATTATAGAATCCCTTCAAACCTTTAAATTGGAGAGCTAAGCCAAGAACAAAGAAGGTTGGCAGAGCTAATATTGGGGCGATTTTCTTGGTTCTTTCGAGAGGACTCTCATGATTAAAAATCACCTTTTTAATCGTAATAAAAGTGAGGTAGGCTAAAATCCCACCCAATAATGGTGAGACGATCCAACTCAATACGATCTCACCTACTTTTGACCAATTAACCGAACTTGGTTGAATCCATAATCCCATACCAATAACTCCACCCACAATACTGTGGGTAGTAGATACGGGCAGACCGTATTTAGTCGCAATTGTAAGCCAAATCGCAGCCGCTAAAAGCGCAGCCATGAATCCGTACATCAATTTTTGACTCAATTCATAGTCGAAGCCCTCGTCGCCAAAGTCGAGAACTCCTTTTCGAATCGTGTCGGTAACGTGACTACCGAAGAAGACCGCACCAGCAAATTCGAATACCGCAGCCACAATAATTGCTCGGCGCAAGGTAAGCGCACCGCTGCCAACGCTAGTTCCCATCGCATTGGCTACATCGTTTGCACCGATATTCCAAGCCATATACGAGCAGACCAGGAGCGCAACTCCGAGCAGCACCATGGTTACAGGCTCCATGTATCATCGCTATCGCTGACGGTATATCACCAAATACCTCGGTAATCTATATAGGAGTGAATAGTCGGCTTTTTGAGAACGATGTCATTTGGCCCAGGCGAACAAGAGGTTCGAAAAGTACAACTAACGGGCGGGGCAACCTATACTCTATCACTGCCAAAACCTTGGGTTATAACCAATGGATTAAGCCCAAGAGATGGGGTTAGAGTCGATTGGAGGCCGAGCGGGTCTTTGCGGTTAACGCCCTTAGATTTGGTCGAGAATCAAATACGAAAATTGGAGATAGATGCTGCAATTTTACCTGATAATTCCCTTCACGACCATCTGATGGGTGCTTATCTATCGGGGGTTGATCGAATAAATATTAATTACCCGAGTAAAGAGAAAAGAGAGTTTAGGCGTCAGATAAGGCGATTTTTACGAAATACTAGAGGCTTCGAAACCATAGAGGAAGAAGAAAATAAATCCGAATTGGTTTGCCTGTTCAAAGCAGGTGAAATGCCCTTGCACGCAAGTCTTAATCGAATGTATCTTCAGGTATCTTCGCTGATGAGAGATATCATAGATGTCCTAAATGGAGAAGATATAGAATTGATTTCTGATGCAGACGAGAGGGAATCGGAAGTTGATGCACTCCTATATCTGATAGAGAGGCAGGTATGTATTGCTCTCGATTCACATCAAATAGCAACCTCATTAAAACTTAATAGAAACCAAGCGGTCGAATACTCAAATTTGGCCCGAGCCTTAGAACGGATGATGGATCATAGTTTTCAGATGGCTCAGTTAATTCAAGAATTCAGTGGAGTAAAACTAGATCCAGAAGAATCGCCGATGAAACAGATACCTATTTGGCAAGAATCTATCAAACAATTGATGATCAATACTCGGACCCGAGACTCATACGAGATAGAGGCGGCGCGACAAAATTTAAAAATGGCTCAAAGGCAACTCGCACAACACGAAGAGGAGTTGATGAATCGAAAAAGAACTGTGGATAACCTCCTTTTTGATTTCCGACTATCGGAATCAGTACGGCGTTTATGCGCTTATTCTCGTGATTTTGGTGAGGTCCTTCTAAACATAAAAATGTACGACGAAATGACTCTTTCGAACCGTTTAGATTAGTGAGTTCGAGCACACTTAATGTGGGCTTTACACCCAAACTCTACTATAGGTGGTGCTGTAAAAAGTAAACTAAGGTGACAAGTATGGACCGCGAACTAGACACTTGGATTTCAGGCGTAATGGAGAACCAACAATTTCGAAGTGGAATCTTCACTTCAAAAAACAAAAAATCTTTCTTTCACAATTTGATTTTTTCCTCATCGGTAAAAAATGAAAAATCCTGATTGCGGTTTGTTGATAAGAGAGAGGCCGGGCCAGCCAAATCATGAGCCTATTACAGGTCACCGATTTGGAAAAAGGCTTTGGCTCGGTATTAAATCGGCTAGAGGTACTCAAAGGCATCAATATGAACCTCAAGAGAGGTGAATTGGTAGCATTGATGGGTCCTTCAGGTTGTGGGAAATCAACTCTTCTGAATATTATTGGCGGATTACTGCCTGCTGATTCTGGTGAGATTGATCTCGAATCACGAAAATATGGCCTAAAGAATCCATCTGCTGTCGTCGATGTGCGACGAACTATGGTCGGCTGGATTTTCCAAGACTTTCACTTGCTAGACCATCTTTCAGCATTAGACAATGTAGCTTTGGCTTTGGAGATTTCAGGTGTGCCTTCCAAAGAGGCAGATAAGAGAGCGCTAGCAGCCCTTGAGAGGGTTAACCTGAGTGATAGAGCCGACCATATTCCCGATCAATTATCAGGTGGTCAGCAGCAACGTGTTGCAATCGCTCGTGCAATCGCTGGAAACAGGCCGCTACTACTGGCGGATGAACCAACAGGCAATCTCGATATCGCATCTGGTGCTGAAGTTCTTCAATTGTTCAAAGAATTATGTCATGATGAAGAAAATCCGATTTCTATTCTAATGGTAACTCACGACCCTGACTTGGCAAGCAAGGCCGACCGGATGCTATTGATGCGCGAAGGAAAGGTGGCTGCTAGCGATATTCGTTCTGCTTGGGGAATTGAAGCAGGAGGTGAAGAAGAATGAGTGTTTCTTCTAAACTGAATACAATGCGCAAAGAAATCCCTCGAAAGTTACGGGATTTGCCAGATAACCTTCGACTTGCAGCTATTGGTGCATGGCGCGGAAGAGAACGCGGAATGGCGGTATTTGCGGGTGTATTTTTGGCTAGTTTAGTCATCACAACAGTTCTTTCTTATGGCGTCGGACTATCACAGGTATTCTTTGAAGAATCTCTTGAAACTAATATTTTTGATGCAAAGGTTGAGTTTAGAAAACCTCCTGCTAATGACACAAGTGGCTGGACTAACAACACTACGACATTGATTGAAACCTGTGATGAATTTACAGCCATGGAAGAATTCTCAGATTGTACTGTTGTATTTGGGAAAAAGGGCCTGCATAGTCAATTCACATTTGGAAACGAAGATATCTTTAGGTCACTTCCCTTGGGAATGATAGACATTAATTCTTCAAACGAATATCGCAATTGGGAAAGCGATGATATCTGGGATTATGACTACAATAACGGCCCTACTGTTTCAACTGAGCGTGCAATCGCATTCCTTGGCCCAGGTGCATTCGATGGAGTTCTTGCTGACCGATTATCTGAGAATATCATCTATGAGAAGGGTGAATGGGCTTCTCCTGAAGTCGTAGAAGAACAACGTGGGATATACATTCCCTCAGATGTTGCTAGTAAATCTGGAGCGGTAGTGGGCGATGTATTGGACCGATTAGAATTCGCTTATACTATCGAATCAGCACTTTCTGGTGAAATGGATGAAGATGATTGTGAGGGTAAAATCTACTCAAACAGGGAACTTAATCACTGTCAAGTCACAATGGTCGTCGAAAATATGACTATTTTGGGAATTTACGATCCTTGGCCTCAAGGAAATCCAACATTGGCGGCAAATCCGGTTTACGCTACCCTGACCGCGTTAAACGAAACTCAAAGAATGGCTCTGATCGATAATGACCATTTCTTCTTTGGTCTGGCTCTGGAACGGTCTTTACTACCAACAACCTCTACAGATGATGCATCAGATTGGTTAGAGGCATTAGGGAGAGATGTTCAAGACCAATCATTTGCCGATGGAGAAGTAGAGATTTATTATGTTGATATTGTCGGTTCTTCGATTGATTTCTTAGAAATTTTCCTCGGATTGATTCAGGCGTTTGATTATATCATAATGATTCCAATTGTTGTATTATCGCTTTCAGTATTGATTTATGGATTAATACTTTCACTCGAACAGCGCAGACGTGAAATTTCCATTCACAGAGTGATTGGAGCATCAGGCAAAGACCTCAGAGGAATGGTTCTTCTAGAGTTGGCAGTCATTTCTTTCATCGCCTGGGTTGTTGGCTATCTATTGGCAATGGCTGCAGTTCCGATAGTTCTTGCAAGTGTAGGTTTCATGAAATTCGAGGCTTTAGGATTCAATGTTAACCCGTCTTTGAGTTTCGGCGCCACATTATTCACAGCCCTAACCACATTGGGCTTAGCATTGATATTTGGCAGATCCCGAACCCGTGATTTCATGGAACTTGAAATCGATGAAGGAGTAAGTCGTGTTCAAAAAGTTACAAAACCAAAGGTTTGGCTACATTGGACTCTATTCTTAGTAGGCTCATTAGGAGCAATCGATACTTACATGGAAATGAATGGTAGTGAAGATGGAATCTTAACGAATTGGTTTGTTGAAGGTCTCATCAATGTATTTGGTCCATTTATGTTATGGATTGGTGGCGCATTACTGCTAGGTCGAATTGGAGCAGCAGGTCCTAGGATTATGCAATTCTTCTTCAGCAGAACCCCACTTCTTTCCGATGTAAAAAGAGGTTTGAAAGGTAGTGGTTCTACGGAATCTGTTAATCGTTTAGCTGTAATTATGCTTCTCACATTATCGATTGTTACACTTGCAGCAGTTCAGGGATATACTGGAACACAAGTTGATGAAGTAACAGCCGATTTACAGGTCGGTAGTGATTTACAAGTTGTAACCAATGAAAATGTTACAGCAGCCGAAGTAGAATCTATGATTGAAGAGATTAGCAATCAAGAAGTTACAGCAATGGCTGTCACCGTTCCAACGATTGCTTTAATCCCAGAAGGAGGAGAAAGTATGACCACTTACGTGCTATTGAATGAAGGAAAAGACATTTTGCGATGGTTCCCTCAAGCAATTCCAGGCGATGATACTGCTGAGGCATTAGATTCCTACCAGAACCGAGGTTTCTCGGCTGGTGAAGATGCGGCTTATACAATGGACCTATGGGGTTCAGGAAGAAGGGGCGTAGATGATTATGGCGATGTTTTGTTAGAAGAAAGTAGTAGCAATACTGCAGATGTAGAATTCACATGGGAAGAGAATATATATGGATTTTCTGATGGTAGTCTGACTTTTGATGTTGTAGAACATAATACTACGATGAGATACATTGGAGTTCATGAATTTATTCCAGGGGTTCCATCTACTGTGATGGCGTCTAGTCTTATCATTGGAGAAGAAAGTTACAGAGATTTAGTTGGTGACAACCGAGTTGACGATTTATACGCATCTACTTGGATTGTGAAGGTTGATGGAATCGAAGGTGATGATTTGACTGCTTTGAAGATCAATCTTGAAGCAGATCAAAGATTCAACAGTTCGATCGATTGGGAAACTGCGCATGATGGAGTAGAGAGGAATGGCGGACTAATCTTTGGAACACCAGGTCTTCTCTCGTTGCAATTTATTGTAGCGAGTGTTGCAGCAGTAGCATCTGCTTTCGTATTCTTAACTTTGGTACTTAGCCAGAGACAAAAGGAACTAGCAGTCCTACAAGCAATAGGCGCAAGTCCAAACCAAATCATTCGTCTAGTACTATTTGAGATTCTTTCAATTGTCATGGTTTCAATGGCACTAGGAATCCTTCTTGGAATGGGATTAGCACTATCATTCAACGGATTATTCAATGTGTTTGGATTCATATTCCAAATACTTGGCTCAGATACAACTTCAGCAATAGATCGGGAATTGGTATGGCCATGGTTTGAATTATCTGTGGTCGCATTAGCTGTGTTCGCAGCGGTGGTTACTGCACTATTGGTTACAACGCGTAAGGCGCTGCGTTCTGATCTTGCTAGTGTTCTAAAGGGGGAGTGAAGATGTCTGACAAACCTACAATTCTCGAAGCAGATTCTTTGTATCATGTATACGAATCTAAAGCAGAAGATGGCAATGTAGTTGCTCTGAGGGGCTTGCATGTAAATGTCAAGGAAGGAGAAGCGGTTGCAGTAGTTGGGCCATCTGGTTCAGGGAAATCAACCCTCTTGAAATGCCTCGGCGGATTGATGAAACCTAGTGCGGGCAAGGTTTCTCTTGATGGGAAGAATATGACTCGGTTAACTGGCTTAGAATTAGTTGAACTTCGTCAAAAGACAGTATCCTTCATTTTCCAAGAAGGGAACTTACTGCCTCACCTAAGCGCTTTAGACAATGTTGCTCAACCACTTCGTCATCAGAAGGTATCTCCAAAAGAATCTAAGAGAAGGGCTATGGAATTAATGGAAGAATTAGGAATCGCTCATCGTGCTAAGGGATTACCTTCCATGCTATCGGGTGGGGAGCAGCAACGTGTGGCAATCGCTCGTGCTTTGATCACTAATCCACGTCTAATTTTAGCAGATGAGCCAACCGGAGCATTAGACCCGATTACCAGTAGAGAGGTTCTCAAATTATTCAAAGAATTACATGAGCGTGATAATGTTGCTTTCTTACTGGTGACCCACTCAAAAGAGGTCGCAGCTTTCGCCGATCGTTCATTGGAATTAAGGGATGGACGATTTGTTGCAGAACATGGTAAAGATGTCAACATTGAAGATCTCTCCGGGGATCGAGAATTAATCATCGACGATATGGGAACCGTCACATTACCACCAGATGTATTAACTCGAATGGGTGGACCTGGCCGCTATAGCGTTGGGGAATTGAGTAGTGGGTATTTGACTCTCAAAGGTGAGGCGATAGACGATACTGGAAATTTGATATTAGCGTCTTCGTGCTCTGCATGCAATCATGATTATGGCAAAAGTGATGAACAGGAATGTCCATCATGTGGTTCGATGCGCCCGCTGATAGAGGAATGAGTATGGACCTGTTCAAAATCACCGGGATCGCCGAAACAATATCGACAATAAGCTTGTTTTTCTTTGCGATGCCAATGAAATATATTGGCGGCGATGAAATTTTTGTACAAATAATAGGACCGATCCATGGTTTCTTATTTATTGGATATATTGTATTGTTATGGCTTGGCCAAAGAAACGGAACATGGAATATGAATACTGCACTCAAAGGGATGCTCTTAGCTGTCGTCCCAGCAGGGCCGATCTACTTCGACAAGAAGATAATCAACCAATCTTGAGCATACATTTTTTGAATTCTTCGCTTGAAAGATTAGAATCTAACCAACTGTGGACATTGGGCCATTCCTGTTGGTCAAACCAATCTCTATCATGGTTTGCAAATTGCCTCACAAAAGGGAAAATAGCATCGCTGAGGTTTCCGGAAGGGATATGTTGCTCCAAGCCATCTAAGAATACACTTGCTAAAGTTCTGTGTTCTAATGAATTCACATTATCGTAACGGTTTGGATATTTGTATCGGTCAAGATGATATTTGAACTCTTCATCAGTTCTTTTAATCCACTCTGCCTCATTGGCGTTGAGTTGCCAATCTAAAACATATTGCATGATTTCAAGGCTTTCTTCTATGACGGTTCCATTAACCAATTGTAATACTGGAACTGTGCCTTTTGGTGAAATTTCCATCATGTGTTCCGGTCGGTAACGAAGGTTTACCTCCCGTAATTCATGAGCAAACCCTGCTCTAATTATCGCCATCCGCGCCCGCATGGCATAAGGGCATCTTCTAAAAGAATACAAGATTGGTAGGATCATTTTTTGCCCTCTATACAATACGGGCAACTCACGCCTTGAACGAAGTGGAGGCTTTTTTGTTCTTCAACACTCAGAGGCTCGCGACAAGCCCAACAGACCTCTGATTTTGTCTCTTGCAAATTACCGTCGACTCCTACCCGGCGGTCGAAGACGAAACATTCGCCATCCCAATGAGCACCGCCGTTCTGCTCAAAGTAGTTGAGAATTCCACCTTGGACCTGGTAAACCTCTTGGAATCCTTGGTTCAACATCACCGCACTTGCCTTTTCACAGCGAATGCCGCCGGTGCAGAACATAACCACAGGTTTGTCTTTTGGTAGGTCGCAATTAGCGACCGCTTCAGGGAATTGTCTGAATGATCTAATATCAAAATCGACCGAATTCTCAAATGTCCCCAATCGAATCTCGTAGTCATTTCGAGTATCCAAAATCGTCACATCCTTGGCTTGATCAAGCCATGTTTTGAACTCGAGTGGATCGATAATCGCCCCTGTGAATTCATGCGGCTTCACACTCAGGTCTCCCATCGAAATAATTTCCTTTTTGAGTCTAACATTCATTTTTCTAAATGCGCATTCATCCGATTCAGAATATTTGACCCATATGTCTTCGAACCTTTCGTCTTTACGAATATGGTCGACAAAGGCATCGATTCTATCACGTTCAGCCGAGAGGAAAATATTGATTCCCTCCGGGGATAAAAGAATCGTCCCCTTGATATTGAGATTATCACAGAATTCTTTGAGCGGTGCTCTCAGCTGTTCAAAATCCGCCATCTCGGTGAATTTGTAAGCGGAAATATTCGTCCACATAAATTCACGCCGCTTTAACGCCCTCTGGCCAAAGTACCAGAATTAGGGTTTGACCACGGGTTCTTGGGGTGTGGGTAGTATCGCGCCCCATCCAAACGATAGAACCGGTTGGATAGGTGCCATCCTCATCCCAGACCTCTCCTTCAAGCACGATGTAAACCTCGCCACCAGGGTGATTATGAGCCATGAATGCATCGACTTCGACATCGCTGACCACGTCATAGAGAACCAATGAAGTAGAATCTTCGCGATGAAGTCGACCTAGTCGAACCCCGGTTCCGAATTCTTTCCATTTCACATTCGCATCGATCCAATTTCGGTCGACGCTCATCGAGAGCCAATCGGATAAGCCGTGCCAGAAGACCATGTTGTCGGCCAAGTGAGCCGATGGGTTGAACCTTACGATTAGAGGGAACCTCAATATACCGGGGGGCCTATCACCCCAATAGGGCTTAATGTGAGAAAGCAACGCGACCTTCCGGTAACGATTTATCGAGTTCTATTATATCTTTCAAGAATGAAAAATCTCGCTGATGATAAACGCCGTCTCGTTCGGATAGAACGGGCGGTTTGCATAGATCGCAAGGAGCTAAAACCGCTGTTGAATTCATTACAAAACGGGGGGCTGGTCGAGTCTATTGATACAGGTTTTACCGGTAGAGGCGGTCATAAAATAGTGATTTGGAATATTACCGAAGCCGGGCGAATGTGGAGATCAGACTTGGGAAGATTCATCCAATTAGGTCAAAGAATAAACCTCTATCCCGAGGAATTCTTCTATCTTCCCTCCGATTCATTTTAGGAGGTTCTTTTACCCCCTATGCCTAACTACACCTCCTTATACCCATTAGCACCTTGGCAATGTTCATGGCAGGCAAAAAGGACGTTGACAAGGTCACAACCGGATTATCTGCTTTGATCGATGAATTCACCAGTTCTGTCAAAGAATTGGTCAATGCTGGCGAAGAGACAGTCGTCCATCTTGCAGTAGGTGGCGGTCGGATGATCAGCGCTTTGATCGATGCAACAGGTTCGGTTACCAAAATCGGCATCGAAACCGCAGAAAACATGGTTGGTTCAGTCGCGACCGGTGTGGTTCGAGCTGTAAAAAAACCAAAGAAGGAGGAAGATGAAAAATGATGATTAGAATGATGACAGGAAGTATAATTGCACTAGCAGCAGGTTATATGGTAGGTGTAGCCCATAGTAGCTATCGCCATTATTTCAATAGATATGCCGACCGCGAAGATCTTACTCAAACCGGTCCGATTCAAGAAGTAATAATAGTAGGTGAAAAAGAATGATTCCAATCATTTTTGGTGCCGGCTTAGCAATAGCGGCTGGAACCGCTTACGCTCTCGGAAATGGTGCTTCAGCCGGTGCAGGTTATGCATTCGGTAGAAAAACCGGCCGAGTTCTGTGCGAAAAATTAGATTTCGTAGAATCTCGTCTCAAAGATATGATTACAATTACCAAAGAATGAATTTAATTTCACTCGCATTCAAATGTGAGAACCGGTAGGGGAGATTGATGGTCGAACCAATTTCCATCCCGGATTTTCCTCCAAGCGATATTTGGGATTCCTATATTTGGTTTTTAATGATACCAATGGTTTTGCGCATGGTATTCCTCACCAGGCCGTTCATTAAAGTGACAAAACAACTCGCACCACACGGCGGTTGGGTCCTAAAACAAATCAGAGAATTACCGATCAAAGGTTTCGGATTATTGGCTTTCAATGAAATCCTAGCATTCTTCATTCCGATGTTGCTTGTTTTCGTTCTTCGTCTCAAAAGCGACCCCCTTGGATGGGATGATTGGGCCAGTACCAATTCGGTTGGATTAACAATAGTTCTCCTATTTGGTGGTCTGTGGATTTTCTTTGATTTGTTAAGGATTAACCGGGTTCGAGGCATGTTAAAAGCGATTGAAAAACAAAATATTAAACGCTTACAAAAGGTCGCAGATGTCGGTTTAAAAGCACGAGGTTGGTTGCGAAGATTTGGGAAAAAAGACAAGCCTGAAGACTCATCTTCCATAGCAAAGAATTCTTTGAAGACATATGGTTTATTAGCGTTAAAAGCTCGAAAACTTACCCCGGCTGGATTGCTAGGAGCGGTCGCGACAAGTGCTGCAATCGAGGTTGCAAAGCGTGGTGCAGGCAAGGTTTCGGAAATGATAGATGATAAGATGCAAGAGGAATTCGAGAAGATTTCAGCAGCAAACTCCAAAACTTTACTATGGTTATTCGCAAGGGATTTGGCGATGGGAATAGGGCCTTTGATGGTGCTTTGGCTTGTTCCTAGTATCTTTGGATGAACAAGGTTGAAGGAGTGCAGGCCCGCCCAACGGTCTGAGAATCATGTCCCTTCTCATCTTGATGCGCCACGGCCAATCGATGTGGAACGCCGCAAATCTGTTTACAGGTTGGGTCGATGTTCCCTTGACCAACAAAGGAATCGAGGAAGCGATTCAAGGCGGAAAAGAGACTTCACACCTACCTATCGACGAGGTACACACCTCTACTTTAAGCCGCGCACAGATGACCGCGATGCTTGCTTTAGCTCAAAGAACCGACGGCAAAGTCCCGGTGTTCCAATACCCGGAGAGCGAAACTACCGAAGACGGAAACGCAGCCAAAATGGCTCGGTGGTCACAATCTAATGATTCGGGCGAAAACACTTTGCCAGTATTTGTTTCTTGGCAATTGAACGAGCGAATGTACGGTGATCTCCAAGGGCTTGATAAGCAGGAAACCAGAGATAAGTACGGTGATGACCAAGTTCACATTTGGCGCCGGTCTTACGATATTCCACCACCTAATGGCGAGTCGCTACAATTGACAGCAGCGCGGACGATTCCATATCTCGAAGAAAAAATCATTCCGGCTTTGGAGGCTGGGAAAAACATCTTCATCGCAGCTCATGGCAATTCACTACGCAGTATCGTCATGAGCATTGAGAAATTATCTCGTGAAGAAGTTCTAGGATTAGAAATCCCTACTGGCAAGCCAATAGTGTACGAATTTAATAATTCAAATTGGAGTCGAATTTAATGGGAATTTCTAGAAAAAAGATTTCTATTTCCATTGCTATTTATCCGATTTTATTGGTGCTAATTCAATTGATGAGTCTACCTTCAGCCCTCGATATAATGCCAGAATCTTGTCCACCAGATTCTCTGAATTGTGATCACAGAATCATCGCCCTCGAGGTGAGCAACCAAACACTTGACCAAGCGATGGAAGATTGGCAGTCGAGTTTGATTTTCACCAGTTCTTTTGAGCAAGGCCATATCGTCGACAGGACTCTCTTCATGCAATTCCCAGACGATATTTTCTATCAAAATTCCGACCAAGGAATAATTTTACACAGCCAATCCCGGCTTGGAAAATCCGATCTTGGAGTCAATGCGGCTCGAATGGATTCTCTAGAGGAATTCCTCATCGCATACGAATGGTCCTAGGATTTGTCTAAAATAGACATCGCATCTTTTGTCGCCATCGCCATAGAATCTGGTTCTTCAGCCGAATCCTCTTGCCAATCTCTAGCCAGTTGCCCGGCTCGGTCGGTTTGATTAGAATCGCTTTCATCGTTTGTGTCTTCTTCTTCCTCAACTTCTTCTTCATCCCCCCTCATGATGAAAATAACGAAAGCACCAACTAATAGAAGAGTAACTAGTGCGCCAATCCCAAGTCCAATCGCCATACCCCTTTCATCAGACCCAGCAAAATCAACTTTAATTTGACTAGAGTTCCAGAGTGAAGGATCTGCGGGAAATAGGTCAGCGTTTTGGGAGGTATTCCATGGATATGGTGAGTAGATGTCCATAGGGTCCGACCAACCATCACCATCGGTATCAGGGCAACCCTTGCGGTCATGTGAAGATTCTCCGGCCAAGGTTGGGCAATCATCTATTTCATCTCCGAATCCATCATCGTCGCTATCGAACCATTGGCCTGGGTCTTGAGGAAATACATCAATTTGGTCCGACCAACCATCGCCATCAGAATCTACGCAACCAATTCTATCTAGCCAAGAGGTTCCAGCCTCGATAGGACAATCATCCCATGGTTCTGAACTGTTAGAAGCATTCTCATCTTCCCATCCATCGTTATCGAAATCCAAGGGAGAATTATCAGAATTAGTTCCTCCGGGGAGATAAATTCCAGGCCAATGAGATTTTCTCAATTCCTGTTGGGCCGAATTAATCCAATTATCACCTTGACCATCACCGTCGCTATCAGCCCATTGTGACCAATCACTAGGAAATAAATCGCCTTCATCAGACGAACCATCACCGTCGCTATCTAAACATCCAAATCTATCTCTCCAGGATTCCGCTGAAATCCCGGGACATGAATCACCTTCGAAACCACTTATATTATCTCCAAAACCATCTGAATCATTATCGGTTTGTTGTGTATAATCTAAGGGAAATTGATCTGGATTATTTCCATTGAGGTTATCGCCCCACCCATCTCCATCCTGGTCGAGGTATTGGGTCGAATCAAAAGGTAGAAAATCCCTTTGTGTAGCATCGATTGAATTGTTATCACCCCAACCATCGCCATCAGAATCCAAATGTTGAGTCGGATTATTTGCGAACGCATCGGTTACATCCGACCATCCATCTCTATCGGTATCAGGACATCCCGGATTATCATAGGAATCGAATCCAGATAAAGTTGGACAAAAATCCATAAATTTAGCATTCACAACATAAATACCAAGGCCTAAACTCGAATAATAATCTGTCAAATTGTCATCGTTCCAATTATCGCCAAAACCATCGTTATCAGAGTCATTCCACTGAGTTGGTTCTTGTGAAAATGAATCACCTTCATTTGACCAACCATCACCATCGTCATCGATGCAGCCAAGTTTATCTTCGGTCGAATTACCCCAAATACCGTAACAATCATCAGTATTATCACCGATTAAATCCCCATCGCTATCATTCCATTCTAGCGGGTTATTAGGATGGGAGTCATCATAATCAGAATAACCATCTCCATCAGAATCTACACAACCGATAAATGGTGGAATAGTTGCATTTCCCCAAACTGTTGGGCAATCATCATTTTCATTTGCCACCCCGTCATTATCATCATCCTCTACCAATCCTTTCCACATGAATACATCAAAATCTCCTGAACTGATAAGGTCGTCAGAGCCGAATTCACCAGGACCACTAATGGTTCCTTTGAATCGACCTGCAGAATAAGTAATATTTTGAGAGTCGGTAGCTACAGCCCAAGCCCGATCTCCCCCACTTGGTCCACCTGCGAGAAAGATTTTTTCCCATTCTCCGTCCAAGGTCGAAGAAAGGGCTACAACAGCATCAGAAGTACCACTGGAATTAGCCATTAATGTTGTTGCTGAATTTTCAAATGTCGTCATACCAGCGATTTGTCCAGAAGAAAATAATGTGTTTTCATCGGGGGAAAGCGAAAGTGAAAACCCAAGGTCATCGGAAGGACCACCGCCTTTTTTTGCCCAATTCCACGAACCTCCAAATCCAACTTTTCCAACCCAAATATCGGTTCCACCAGCATTCGAAGTTAGCCTTTCGTTGCCGAAAGCAGAAAGACTACCATCGAATTCTCCAATCGCATAGACCGAATCTAGAGAATCAGAGATCAAGTTTCTGACCAGATCCATTCCAGAACCGCCTGCGGGTACAACCCATTGAATCACCCCAGCATCATCAATCATCATTATCCAAATATCTCTAGATCCTCCGCTCGAGGATAACATTGCTCCATTTGGAAATTCGACAGTCCCTTCGAAATTGCCGGCTAAATACCAATAATTTCCACTCGGTGAAACCGCGATAGCACTTGCAGAATCATAATTTGAGTTCCCCCCCCAACCCAATGCCGAAGTCCATGCTCCATTAGGAGTTAAAAAACCGACCCAAATATCGGCGGTTCCAAGTGTGCTCTCTTGATACCAATCCCCTTGGCTATCGGTCTGGACCCAAGTTTTACCAGCATAAGATCCAGATACCGATATTGAATTGTTGAAATATTTGATATCGGTTGGGATGACCTGTAAAAATTCTTCTTCATCTTGGCCAGTATTTTGATTGTAATTTGAGATTTTCTTTGAGGTTTTCGCCCAAAGAAAAGTCCCTTGATTGTTGAGTTTTGCAATAAACATATCGTAACTTGATTGATAATGGCTACTGAGGGATGTAGAGCCAAGAGTTGTGGTAGGACTCGTGCTGCCTGAGGCATCCATAAAAATTCCGGTAACGTAAATATTTCCTGACCCGTCAATATCTATTCCAATCCCCCAGTCTTCATAGGTTCCATAAATATGACTCGCCCAAACCCAATGGCCCGTAGCATTCATTTTTGCGACAAAACCGTCCATTCCCCCGTACGAATTAAGAGTGGTATCACCAAATGTTGCAGACCCTGAAAAAGAGCCGGTAATATATGAATTTCCAGATGAATCTAGTACCATATCCCATGCCATATCCGAACCGGCTCCACCAGCAGATGTAGCCCAGGAATCCGTATTATTTGATGAAACAGATTGATAACTATTTCCTAGGAAACTGTTGCTTGGGACGGTTGAAGCCAATAATGATAACACTATGGCTGCAATGAAAACAAGGGATTGCTTAGTCGCCATCATTGGGGTGGTCGTAATCAACAATTATAAGTTTTCACGCTGATCAAAATACTCTACCATCATCGTCGACGAAGACGACGTTGATGCCTAATCCGGCTTTGTGGAATGCTATTAATTCGAGTGAATGAATATTATGTCCGGTGATGGCTCGCCCGAGTTTTTTGCGATTATCTCCGATAATTCTGCGCTCACCTTCGACCCCATCGAACCAAGGCAACGGGCCTTGTGGTGAAAATTGAATTCCTAAAATCAAATCAACCCCATCGGTACTTTGGGCTGCATCTGCGTCTTGCTCGGAGGGAATTGCTGGGCAATTTGGATGGGTATGAAGCCAATGTGTGAATCGGCCAGCTCTAGGTCCTCGGTCGGTTCCGAAGACTTCGTCGGTCCATTCTTCTGGCAGATGATGGACCGAAAATGAATCACCACGGTTTACCATTTTAGCCTCATTGATTCGATAGCCTTGACCGGCGAAAAGATTGGTTTTTTCATTATCTCCTTTAAAATCGATCTCAACAGTGGAAAGGTTTTTTTCCAAACCTACGTCCAAACCTACTAGTATTTCATCTGGAAGCGATTTGAACGCCCATTCAAGGATTTGTTCGAGAATTGATGCTGGAAAATGGACTTGGCCAACATACTCCTCTCTTTTGTGGTGCGACTCATCGTTGTAAATAGCCAAAGCCTCGGCTAACCATTCACTCACCATGTACTCGCCATTCGTACCAAAGCAATGAAGGCCTCTGTATAATTGACTCTGGTCGGGGAATCTTTGAATAGCCCCAACCGAGGTTGAGTTGTCATGGCGAAGAAGAAGGGTGGATTCGGCCGGTTGCTCGGTGCGATTACAGGTAGCCCATATGAGCGTCTTTTGAAGCAGGTCGACAAGGTCGTAAATGAGGCTTCTAATGACAAGGCTTTGGCAAAAACCTTGAAAAAATTGGTCAAGGTTGTAGGTCAACAATTCGAGGAAGAAAACATCGATGATGAAGAACATGACCTATTGCTTGAAGCGATTGAAGATGTGGATCCAGAAGAACGTACATTCAGCAAATTAAACGATGATAGCGAAGAATTCTATTCAGGCGATGTTCCGGACGCTCCTGAATTAAATGTGGGCAAGCGCAAGAACCTCGATGACTTGATGAAATCCCGAGATGAGTTCGAGGAATATCGCCAATCGATGGCTGCTGAATTTAATCATCAATCAGATGATGCGATTGCTGCAGGTGATCATCAGGCTGAAATTCGGACTCAGCATCGAGTATTTGCCGATGCCGAGGAAGGCATCGGTGACCTAAAGAAGCAAATGGCTTCAGAAAGTGGTCTAGATGATCCTAATGCCAAAGGAGATTCTGACTATTATACCGATGATGACGGGGTAGAATGGTGGAAAGACGATGAAGGATATTGGTGGTTTAGAGAACCAGGTCAAGCCGATTGGCAACCTCATGATGAATGAGGCCAAAGATCAAGATTTGCTAAATCAAATTTGGAAATTCCATAATTTGCACCGTGATTTAACATTGCATTATTTGCTATTGAAGCAGAGCTCATAGCTACAACTATCGGTTGTTTGATGCTTGAATTTCTTAGGTTCTTCAAGAGTTCAAGGCCTTTGGTCGGCGGCATATAGTGATCGAGCAACAATATCTCAGGCTCAAAATGTTCAATTCGTTCCAAGTAATTTGCTGAATCCCAATATTGTTTGAACTCAATTGAGTTCATTTCAATTCCGCCCGCTAACAATAATGCTTCGATGTCGACACAATCTTCGAAAGCCAAAACCCTCATTCTTCCCACCATTGAGGAACTTGGAACCATTCTGGAGCATCAGCATCTCTTTCTAGAAGCGGTAGAGAAATAGTACTGGATGCATCTAAATTAACCGACATTCCAATCGGTGCACAAGCACTTGAAAGATAATCTTCACCGGTTTCTGTCAACTCGACTTTAATCGAATGACCTGCAGGAATAATTGCATCGATTGGATTGAACTCCATTTGCATCAAGTAACTAACGAGTGGAACTACGGTCTTTGCTTGATGACCACCGTCGCGATAACGTACGTCCATGGTAGCATGACCGATTCTGAGATTTGTTTCGCCATCGAACATAGTAGCGAATACTTGACCTCCGTCACATGTGCCTGGTCTGACTGTAAGATGTAAAGTCGGCAGACCAGAAATAAATCTATCTTGTTGGGATGCTGCTATCTCGAAGGATGCACTAGAGGTTGAACTAACCCGATTCCCGTTCGAGGTGGTTTGGTCGAGAGTGATAACCTCCCATTCGATATCTGCTGCAGGCCAGGTTTCCTCAACATGCCACAAACCATCATTCCTTTGCATTTGAACCATGGAAGCAGGCTCTCTTCCATTGCCTTTGAGCCAATACTCGAACCAGCCAAATAATTCGACCGCCCAATCCATTCTGCTCATCTGTGGAAATGCTTCGGCACCATATCCGCTTTCCAAAGTACCATGGCGGTCCGGTTGGTCAGGATAATTGTGAGCCCATTGGCCCATTATTCCGCGGGCTGGAATCCCTGCATCTCGTAATTTTTGATAGGTCGGGAACGCATGGTACGGATCTACATTCCAATCCTGCATTCCCCACACTAGGTAAACACTACCGCGGTAATTTTCCAAAACATCGGGGAGGTGTCTTCGCTCTTCCCAATAATCATTCCATTCAGCACCGCCGTATTGAGCCCATAATTGGGTTGTAAACGGGTTGAGAGGTCCGATAATATCATCGGAACAAACACGTAATTCATCGCTGGTCAAATCACTTGTAGCCGCTTGATAAGCCGCATCATAGCCCAATGCTCTCGCCTCGCTCGAACCATTGCGGTAAAACATCTCTTGGACTCCGATAGATCCCGAAATTGGCACGATTGTTTTAAGGTGGTCACTAGGGTTTTGTGCCGCTTCCCAATTTGTGGTTCCAGCATATGATTTGCCCATCAAACCAACATTGCCATTCGACCACTCCTGTTCGCCGAGCCAATCTACTACCGCCTGAATTCCGGTCTGTTCACCCAATCCTTTGACGTCTTGACAATGGGTTGATTTGCCGGTTCCGAAGGTTGATGCTTGTGCTAATGCGTAGCCGTGTGAGATGAAATTATCGTAAAACCACTCGCCGATACCGCCATCGGGAACCGTGTTTGGATTCGAATCTTCGCCCACTCCAGGCATGCCTTCTCCGCCAAAGTCATAGTAGGGGTGGATGGTCATTAAAACTGGGACTTTGGTGCCTTCTGGTACATCGGGTAACCACAAAGCCACATGCATCAAATCGTCTTTTGGGAAGCCGACATCCTCTTCCGAGGTTGGTAGTTCAACCGAAACAAAATGTTCGGTATATGAAAGGACTTTAAAACTGCCATTTACCGGTAATACCGATCTCGATTGATTCATATCGAGGTCCATCAAATGGCGTTCATGAAGTGGTGTTTCCCACCATTCGTAAGCAGGTGACTCCGAATTGTTCCCAGAAAAGATTTCACCGAATCCAACCGCCAAAAAAAGGAAGACTACAGAGATCGCAAAGGTTGTTCCCAAAGTGATGTTGAGGCGACTAGAATCACTCGATGCGATAATTTCAGCTTCAAAGACCTCGCCCTCCATCAATGTCGACGAACCGATGGCTCTTGATGAGCCTTCGCTTATTGCGCTTCTTCGGTGGGGAATGCCTTCACCATCATCATCAGCCTTGCAAACATGATCAATCCGACCGCAGCGTGAATCATCGAAAATTTATGATCAACCGCCACCGACACCTCTCCTAATCCATACATTACAAGCCACATAGTGAGGATTTCGAATCCGAAACCTTTCAATTTTTTGTCCTCGGTTTTAGATGCCATAATCAGGCCAACAGTAGCGATAGCAAGCATCATGCCGAGCATCGCCGAGTAGGTATGAGAGGCGGTTAGAGCAAGTCCGGTATCGGTTGCACCACCTACTCCAGTCATCGCTTGACCAAGGACTAGTAAAAGCATTATCATCGTCATATATTTGGCATATTTTAAGAGATTTGCCTTGACAGCAGGTGTTTCTTCCATAGCAATTAGTTGGTGATGCACTAGATGAACCCATCGCAATCAGAAAGAGCATTCATCAGGTTTGAGCGCGTCGGAGGTAATATGCGGAGCATCATAATACTGATTTCGGTCTTGTTATTGTCGCCGGTAATCGGTGTTACTGCAGAAGAGGGTGAACAAACTTGGCGCGATATCGAAGTCGATCCATCCCAATGGGATGATGGGCCGGTTTTAGAGGGAAGTCCTATGGATGAGCCTCGCCCAGGTGATGCGGTATTCACTATTGAAGTGAATTATAAGACTGGGCCTTTTTCCTCTCGCGTCCAAGGTGAAATCGTTATCGAATTATTCGAAGAATGGGCTCCAAATACTACTGAAAATATGATAATGCACATCGAGAAAGAGATCTATGATGGCACCTTTTTCCACCGGGTCATAGATGATTTCGTCACTCAAGCAGGCGACCCTTTTTGCGAAACTGTCGGAATTTATCCACTAACCAATGTTCAATGCGGTGGCGGTGGCGATGGTCATGCATTAAAGATGGAACATCATGAGAATTTATCGCACGTTGATGGTGCTATCGGAATGGCACGAGATACCGATCCCGATAGTGCAGATACCCAATGGTATATCGCCGAAACCGAAGCTCATAATTTGGATCCAGAAAACCGTGACGATGAAGGTTATGTCACCTTTGGAATCGTACGAAATGGAATGAGTCATGTTAGGGCAATCGCTCTGGTTCCAACCACCGATGACCCAACCGGGTCTGAGGTTGTGGTTAATCCTGCATCTTCAGCAGGCAGGCCGCTAGAGGAAGTAAAAATTGAAAAAATCTCGATGATAGGAATAATCCCCTTAGAGGATGAGCCAGAATTGAAAACCCAATCTTGGCTGTTCTCACCTCAGGCAAAGCTAACGATTGGCTCTTTGGTCAGCATTGCAATCTTGGTCGGACTCGCCATGTGGTCTAGAAGTGCACTACCAGGGGAATTAGTATTTGATGCAGAAATATTAGAAGCAGAATTATTCGATTAATAAATCATTTATTGTCTAAAGCCTTGTGGGCTTGTATATGTCCTCATCAAAGTGGAATGTCGCCGCGGCGATAATCCTAGCATTGATGGTAGGTTCAGGTTCGTGGTTTGTCATCACCGAGAAAATGACTCAACCACCAGAGATTGTCGATGAAGAACCTGAAGAAGAGGAAGAACAACATCGTGTGGAATTAACCCCCGATGATTGTACTATGTTACAGAAGTGGTTTGATAATGATTGTATCGACCTAATCGGGCCGAATTCATTGAACTATGGCTCATCGGATGTAATTTGGCGAGTGGGGGAAAATCAACAATTTCTCCCGTCATTTAGTGGTGACGGCCCCGATGCTTGGAGTGTTCAGCCACCATTACCAAATGGAATCTGGCTTGATAATTCAGGCGTGATTAAAGGCGCACCATTAGAATATGATTCTTTGACTACCACTTATTTGATCACAGCATCGAATCCTGTGGGTGTGACAATCACCGAATTAAATATTTCGATGATAGATATCCCTCCCTTAGAATTTAATTATCCCGATTCACCTTATACCTTCACCTACGGTGATTATGTTTCACAAAACCCACCACTAATCTCAGGTGGAGAAATCATCACTTGGGAAGCAACGCTCCCCGCAGGTTTTTACATCGATTATCGTGGAAGTTTGGTCGGAACTGCCTTGGAATTGGGTGTTCATAATATTACGGTTTTTGCCAATAATAGCGGTGGTTCGTCCAATGCAACAATCTCGATTTTGGTCGTTGATCATGCGGTCTCTAACCTACGTTATACCGATGCCCCGCTCTCGACCTTTGTCAATGAAACCATGTATACATTGATTCCATCATTAGGCGGTGGTGCGGTAATCGGTTGGGGTGTGACAGGATTACCGGCCGGTTTGTCTTTTGACAATGGAACCATCTCAGGAATCCCGTCCGGTTTAGGCACTCATAACTTTGAGGTATTTGCCAATAATAGCGGTGGTTCCGCTTCTGTATTAATTCAAATTTTTGTAGTCGACCGTCCGGTGTCATCGATAATATTCCCAATGGAATTGAGTTTTGTTTGGAAAACCGCGGTTAATATTTCTGCCAATACAAGCGGTGGACCGGTGGTAGAATGGGGTTTTTCTCCAACTCTTCCCAACGGACTGATTTTTGAACAAGGGCGGATTTATGGAATTGCAAATACCATTCACTCACAATCGGTCTTGAAAATTTGGGCGAATAATTCGGGGGGATCCTATGTTGAAGAATTCAATCTTAGCATCTCGGATATGACTCCTGGAAACATATCGTGGTTCCAATCAATAATTGCATTTGAGGCAAATTCCTCGGTTCAATTCAATGTTGAAAATCTCGGGCCGGCAATTGATTCTTGGCAGATTGAACCTAGTTTACCCGATGGTTTGAGTTTGCTCGAAGGAAATATTACCGGCACACCTAGCGAGCGAACCGGCTGGCAACAATACATAATTTGGGCCAATAATTCCGGTGGTTCGCTCGAATTGTCATTGGAATTGGCTGTTCACGATCTCGATGCCGATTGGAACGACTTGGCCGACGGGGTCGGAACTTTGGATTATGGCTCATCTTGGCCTTCGTTGATCGTCCCTCACGGCCGTTGGTCATTCCCGGTTGGAGTCGATTGGAATAACCGTCCGATAATTACTGCTTCTCACGCACAAAAAGGAAAAATCATCGGTTATGGCCACGAAGGTTTCGTCGCTCAAAGTAGTGGAAATGAATCGATTATGTCTCTAAATGCGATTGATTGGGTTTGTGATGGCAGCGATATAGGATTGGTATCTCGATATAATTTCTACGAGGATGATTTGACCGCTGAAGGCTATTCGGTCACCACCTCAATCGATGTCAATAACCTAAGCGGATACGATTGTATTCTGGCCGAATTCTGGAATTCTTACGGAAATACTGGCAATAATGCGATCGAGGCGTTCCTTCTCGATGGCGGTGGCGTAGTAATGGGGGGTCATGCATGGTATTGGTCATATTCGAACTCGGATGTTGCCAATAATTATCCCGGAAATTCATTCGCTCAATCGAGCGGCCTTTTTGTTTCGACCTCTTCAGGGTCGGTCGGTTTAGATCTCAGAAATGCCCCGAGTCAACTCCATCGACCAAATGCAGCGATTCAAGCGGTTGAAAATCACATCTATTCTGGACCATTGCTCAACGATGCTGACGCTGCGTTCAAAGAATCGCTGACCACCTGCCGATGGATTGGCCGGGTTTTTGGCCACAAATTCGTCAAATGGTCAATACTACCGGGTGGATAGATATCTCTTCGAGCAATCCCTTCGATCTGGGAGCCGATGGCATCGATGACATGTTTTTGGGCATTCAAGAGAGTTTGATAATGCAATTACCGGTCGATCAATTACCTCTTCATCCAAGTGCGAAAAACTTCCCTGGTTCGGTTCCAGCCAATGCAACTTTGGAAACGAGAACCATCACAATCGATGGTGATTATTCGGGCTTACCTTCCAATTTTGGCTATGCGGGCGCACGCTCTGCCGGCCGCTTCAGCACCGGTCTTTATGCAAGCCCGGGTGCTGTGGTCAACATTTCTGTTCCCAGTTCTGTAATCGATACTGGAGTCGGTATTTTAGTCGGGGCTCATAGTGACTCACTTTGGGCAAAAGACACAGTTTCCCGTCATCCTCGCATTACCCGAGGGTTTTCTGCTTTTAGTGCAAATTTTTCGGTCGGAAATGCCTTTGGTGGCCCGATTTATATTACTATTCCAGCAGGTTCAACCTTAGGGCTATTCGATGTAATTATCGAAGATGCAATTGCTGCGCCTACCTATATTCACAACCAGACCACCTTTGCCGAGTGGAATAATACTCAGCGCCATAATCCCGCTCCTTGGACCGAATTGGTTTCATCAAAATTCATTTTGACCGTCCCTTCATCCGAAATTAGAAACCTCGATAATCCGATCGAGTTGATGAATTGGTGGGAAACCGCATTGCAAATGGAGCATTATCTGTCCGGTTTGAGCGATTGGCCCCGGGTTGAACGAGCGGTTTTCGATGTCCAAATCAGCGCTGGATGGATGCATTCTGGGTATCCATTCATGGCTCATCTTGCCAGTGTCTCGAGTGTGGTCGACCTCGACCATATGAATACGAGTGGGGATTGGGGAATGTTCCACGAACTCGGGCATAATCACCAGTGGATGCCTTCGACATTACCAGGTACAACCGAAGCGACGTGCAACCTTTACAGCGTTTATTTGATGGAAGATTTGGTTGGAGTCGAACTTGGACAAGGCCATGGAGCCTTGCAAAATAGTAGCCGAATCAGTCGGCGAGATACCTATTTTAATGGCGGTTCACAAATTAGCCAATGGAGCGTATGGACCGCACTCGAAACCTACTTACAAGTCAAAGAGGAATTCGGCTGGGCTCCGATAACCTTTGCTTTATCCGAATATTATTCCATGAGCAATCCCCCGAGCGGTTCGACCGAAGAATTCAACCAATGGACGATTAGAATTTCGAATGCTACCGGTTGGAATCTGGCTCCATTTCACGCAGCTTGGGGATTCCCATTAACACCCGAAACCTTTGCTGCTCTCGACCATCTGCCGGTTTGGACCGATGACCCACAAAGAAATGGCACTTTTGAATACGATCTGATCAGCCAAAATCTCAGTTCGAATAATATTACCTCAAATTCGGCTGATTTGAGTTGGAGTGTTTATGATAATGGCACCAATACCAATCAATCCATCTGTTGGGGATTGGTCGATGGGGGGACAAATAAAGCAACCTGGACCAATTGTTCGACTCATGGAATCAGCACGGTTGGAAACTATTCAAAAGCGGTAAACTCATTGAGCTCTGGTTTAACCTATCATTGGCGCATATTAGGAGAGAATTCAAACGGGGGGGCTTGGTCGCCAGACCATACTTTCACTACGAGTTGATATAAATGCGATTTTTTCCACTACTAGTTTTGCTATTGCTTTCAGGATGTATTCAGGAGCCAAGCGCGGCTACTGAGGACTCACACGACCACATGAGTGAACCTGAAATGGATCCGGATCATGATATGGATTCGGAGCCGGTATTTTTCCCTGATTTTAACGTCACATCGCATAATGGCACCAATTTTTCGCTAGAGATGATGTCGGACGGACCTTGGATTGCATATTTTTCCGCCCCTTGGTGCGCTCATTGTGAGACCACTCTAGATGCATATGACCAGTCATTTCCGGTAGATAGAATGATTATTTTCAGCCGAGAAGCAGATGTTAATTATTCAAATATGTCAGAATGGCATGCCGATACCGAAGAAAGTTTGAATCGTTCGATGAATCGGCCATTTACTCTTGGCTCAGAAATCGCGTCCCAAATGGAAATTGAAGGAATCCCCCATGTGTTCTTGGTTGCAGCCGATGGTGAAGTAATCGCAAAACGTCTTGGCAAAAATACCGATGTTCAAGATAACATCGATTGGTGGGACAACAATACCCAATAGGCCCCCCCCATTATCCGATTCGAATATCGAGCACAACATGGCGAATATGAGGGCAATACCACTTCACCTTTTCAAGATGAATCGCAGTAGCCTTCTTCCCACTCAATCGTGAGAATTTGTCGATGGTTTGGGCCATCCACTCATCCAATTTTCTCTCATCAACATTCATGTGAACATGGATAATTCCACCTTCAGGTTTGAGGCAATCGACTGCAAGTTTCCATGTTGGTTCAGAACTAGGAATTAACCCTAAGATTACCCTGTCGGCAATCTCTCTCAAATTAGGCAAGGTTGATTGATTATCACCTTGATGAATAGTGCATTTTTCTTGAATCCCATTACAGAGTAACCCTTTGTTGAGAGCTTCAATGCTATCTGGATTCATTTCACAAGCGTGAACATGAGCCGCATTTGCACGTGCCAAAAACGGGATCGAATAATAGCCGATTCCACAATATGCATCGACGATAATCTCCCCTTCACAATCCATTTGGCCCATCCGCCTTCTCTCGGTAATATTACCTGATGAAAACATTACTTTGCTCGCATCGAATTCGTAGATGACAAAGTTCTCCTGGTGGCTAACCCAGCCATTGTTCCCATGAATCAACTTCAACTGAGATCGCCGAAGTTCACCGGGATTAATTTCATCTTGAATGCCTATTTTTTTACAGCCGAATACCTGAGCGATTTTTTCCCAGTCATATTCTTCTTCACCGGTGCAAGAACCCTTGGGAAATATCACCAAGTTGCCGAGAATATTCCACTTTGATGGTGGTTGGTCCATTAGTGGTAATAACCTCTCAAAATAATTGGTTTTTTCATTTGGCTCAAACATCAATTTCTCGGTCCCTGAAGTGACTGGAAAAGCAATAAAATCGCCTTGCGGCATAGGCTTTAAGGCGGTGTTTAATATTCCATCATCCTTCAATTTAAGATAGGTTTTTTGGGCAGAATCCCGTGAACAAAAATAGGCGAAAGAGTGTTCCACAATTTATTGCTGAAGGGCAAAGCATGTTAAATGTCCTCGCTACCATCGGTAGTTGTTCCCCATGCGCACAAGCCTGTCTGCCCTTCTGCTCGCGATATTTTTATTACCGGTTTTGATGCCTTTTGCAAGTGCTGCCGGCATGACTGTCTGTACTGCTAACGGCGGTAAATGTGATGAATGGAATAAAGCCCATGATGGCTCACCGAACCAACAAGACTGGATTGAGGGAGTATACGAATTCGATTTGGTAGATACCTCCACTATCAATATGGAGATGACTTGGGCTTTACGCGAATTTAACCGCTCGATCTTAGGTTTGGATGATAATTTAACCGAGATGGCATTACTGATTGAAGGTTTGAGTGCAGATGATGGTGCACCAGCAGACATGATTAGAAATTTCTTCGATGAACAAACCGGTGGAGCTGGTACTCCAACGGTCAAAGAAAAATTGGTAATGGAAGTCAATAATACAATTCGGGATTTGCTAGGAAGCGGCTTTGGCGCGGTTTCTTCGATAAGTACGACCTATACAAATTCGATAAATAATGCTGGAGTGATAACCCAATGTACCGATAACCCGGCAGCAGATACAGCCGAAGAAGCAGGTTTACCAAACAATGTATTCGATCCACCTATTTGTTTTTCTGTTCAAGCAAGCGTCTCTCTATCAACATCAACTTTCAACCTTGGAACCGTAGACCCTCTTACCTTAGAGAGAGTATACCAAGGCATGTTGGTAATGGGCTCAGATGTCACTACGGGCTTTTCGTTATTCTCAAACCCTGGTCATTCATCTTCGTTCGTAATCAATCCACCAGATTATGCCACCATCAAAGGAACTGACGTCACAGGGCTCGCTACTATTCGTGCGGGAACACCATCTTATTTCGCAGCCGAGTGGACCATCGATAACACCGATGCAGCCTTAGGCGCAGATCGTATTGAAAGAGATGTAAGTCTTAAAATTGGTCATCGAAATTCGACCCAAACCCAAAGTGTAGTCGTAGAAGCCGAGGATAAAGGTCTAGATTTACGGGTGACGTTGGACCTTAGTGACGAGAGTAGTGCCTCGATAGAAGTTATCGCTGCCGTACATCATCTCGACCAAGCAACAATGGACGACTGGGGTGTTTCTTTAGTCGATGTCACCGAGAATGCATCCGTGCCTTGGGTCACGGCAGACGGTATCCGAATGGCTTACCATAACGGATTGGTTGAATTGGATTCCTTTACTGAAAATTTCCCAATGGATATGATCGGTGATGCTGTATCGAGTGCGGTCCCAGGTGGGGCTGATATCAATATGAATCAAATGAACTGGGTCTCTGATTCCAGATTGATTGGGATAGAACCGGGCGGAGGTTTGAATTATACTCATGAAGTATGTTCAGAATCGCTACCACCGGGTACGGTAGTGAATTATTGTATTGAGGGGACAAATGCGATGTCTGGTTATAATCCGATATATTTGCGTTCATATTCAAATACTTTTGATTTGCATTTATTGGACATTCTCAAACAACAGGTATCCGACGATTCAGGGGCATTGAGCGCACTCAAAGAAGATGACCTGAGAATGTTGCTCGAAGCAGGCTTATCCTTTGAAACAAAATTCGGTCAAGATTTGCTTCAAGATATGATTCCAGAAAACATGCCATCCACTGATTTAACCCTAGAATTGATTTTACCACAATGGATGCAAGCAGCAACAGGTGATTCCTCAATTATTCTGATCGAAAGGTCGTATGGCGAAGATCAACTAGATATTTCTATGTCTAGCCCGGATGGATATGACCCTAGACATGCAATATTGGATGCAGATGGAAAAGAGATATGTTCTGCTCACGAAACAGATTGGTCTTGTGTAAATTTCATTTTGGATTTAGATATTTCGGATGTTGATTTTAATGAATGGGGTCCAAGTGCTGAAGTATCGGTTCAAGTAGAGGCTCAAATCGATATTTATCGTCTCAAAATCCCAACCGATTTGCGCGACAAAATGACTTTGGGTGATACAACAGTAGATATGGCTGTTATCCCTTCAGATCTGTTGCGATTAGGTATTGATATTTCCACCAGAATGGCAGAACCCCATACTTCAGAAATTGAGATTTCAGAAGGGGAATTCCTAAATTTCTCATTCACCCGTTCTGGTTTGGAGCGGCTGGTAGATAAAATGGGGCAAATCACCACCGACAAATTGCATGAGGAAGGAGAACTGCTGAGTGCTGAGGATGAAACCGCATCGATAGATTTGAGTGGAATTCAAATTGTAACCGAACTAAAGGGCTTAGGTGGAATGGGAACTACGGTCGAAGATCAAACTCCAATCTCCTTAACTTTGAAAATACCCGAATTCACAATAGCAGCGGGCGTGACAAATGGCTGGGGCGGAATTACCGGTGGCAATCCCGAAATTGGAATCGCGACATCCCTATACGCTCCTATGCTTGAAATTGCTCAAGGATTCTCTCAAGCACTCACTCAAATGGGCAGCCAATTCCTCGCTGCGGATGGCGGCGGATTGACTATAGATAATGATGGTGAAGCATTGGTTTTCCCAATTGAATCAACAGATATGACTATCGTCGAATCCGCAGATTTAGACCTACGTGGCGAGGTTACATTCACCATGCCGGATGGAATTACACTCAAAAACTTCCAAACCGCAAACGGGTGGGAAACCGTGACTACAGAAGATGGCCGTCAACAGATAACTATCAGTTTGAAATCCTTCGCAGCAGGCGATGAATTCTCATTCAGTCTCAATGTTGGCTGGGGTTATATCCTCGGACAAATTTGGGCATATCCTTCAATAATAATCGGACTGATTATTTGGAGAATTTGGGCTCGAAAGAAAAAGAAGGCACGCAAGCGAGCTGCCAGTGAAGAGATTGAATTCGCTGCAGTCAATATGGATAAAGGCGGCTTATCCGACTCGGATTTCTCTTCCTTAGGAATGGGCGATTCAGGCGGTTATGATCCGAGTGGAGCAGGCCTTTATGACGATGACAGTTGGTCATGAGTGGTTTCATAGATTCTTTTTGCTAATGAAGGCCCAATTCCTGGCACCGTTTTCAAGTCGTCAAGACTTGCATGAACAATTCCTTGCCGCCCACCAAAATGGCGTAATAAAGCTTGGAGTTTTTTTGCCCCTAAGCCCGAAACTGATTCCAATGGATCCGATAAGCGTGACCTTGCTCGGGTTTTCCGATGGAATTTATTGACGAA
>LWDU01041312.1_pt1 | contig 81345 bp, 61 predicted proteins | sample 727161 | NCBI WGS metagenome assembly LWDU01 (sample SAMN04566230, study PRJNA314399) | hydrothermal vent metagenome | isolation source: deep sea hydrothermal plume seawater | place: Mexico: Gulf of California, Guaymas Basin | collected 2004-07-11
TTACGACCTAATACCTGATGACCACCGGCAGCCCTCCGATATGCAATCGATCCTTGAGTGCATTCTGGATGGAGAACCGCTCCAGGAGTTTCAGCCTGACCATGCCCAAGAGATCATATGTGGGACTGGTTCACTTTCTGGACACCCGATAGGAGTAATTGCGAACGCTCGTGGCACATTCAAGAGTTCCGATGAAGACCCTATTCGTTTTGGTGGCGTCATTTATGCGGCTAGTGCTCGTAAGGTGGCGTATTTTATTGAGACCATGAATCGGCAAGGAACTCCAATCTTGTTTGTGCAAGATGTCTCGGGCTTTATGGTTGGGGCTGAAGCAGAGCATTCGGGAATTATTCGAGCAAGTGCTGAACTTGTGGAGGCAATGGCTACGGCGAAGGTCCCCAAGATCGTCCTGACCCTTAACCACGCCTCGGGAGCGGGGTACTACGCCATGGGAGGGCAGGGATTCGATCCAGATTTCATTTTGTCACTACCCACCGGCCGCATGGGAGTTATGGAATCCGAAAGTGCGGTGACAGCGATCTTTGGTGCCCAACTCCAAGAAATCAGAGAGAATGGATTGGATCCTGGACCTGAATTGACCACTGAAATGGACCGGATTCGCGCTGAATACGAAGAGGAACTCGACGCGCGTTTTGCGGCGGCCCGAGGGTTCGTCGACGGCATCCTCTTACCCGAAGAACTACGTGAAGGCTTGGGTTTGCTTCTCCGGGCTTCACTGAATAATCCTGGTCCTCATATAGGGCCATTCCAACTCCAGGATGAGTAGCAGTGATCCAGGGTTCAGCTATGACGAAGAGCTATTTGTCCTACGAATTCATAACGACTAGGAGACGCACCTGTACCTCTTTCTAGACCGATCTAGAAGATTTCGTCAATTCCTAGAGTGGAGAATCCGAATCTTTATCGCTGGTGCCTTCATTGCATTGGCAGGGATCTATTTTGATGAGCGGTGGATGACAGGATTAGCGATTGTAGTCCTGATGGCAGGGTTTCTTATGCGATTTCTGCTCTCAATTTACTCAAGAAAATCAGATCCGGATTCTTCCGAGGATAACGCTACTGGATCTGAGAGGATCATCTAACCGTAGGGGATCTAAGATATCGTATAAGGATGCCGTGGTTGGCAAAATAACGCTGGGGTAAATCTCCAATGCGGAATTTGATCGATTCTGCGTTAGTTTCTATGAAGAGAATTTGCGGTATCGTGGGAAGTCTGATTATCGGGCTTTTCGCCAATTTTATTAAAAGTTGCTGATAATTGCTTCACCTCATGCAGTTGATGGAGAGGATGAGGCAACAGAAACAAATTTGGAAGTAAGAACTTGGAGTCGACCTGCTGCAGTAGAGGGCCGGTATCCGATGGCTGATTATGACCTTCGAATACCGACCTAACTGCGCTCGGCGCTCCGGATACTGGCTGGTGGCCTGATTCGTTACCCAGAGGTCTGGGCAGGGGGTTGGGCACGCGGACAGTGCCGGTTCGGGTGACGCAGGGGTGACTGAACAACGGAGAGAATATTGAGGAGAGAAATCCTCGTGAGTGCGATGCCCCAGGAGTCTTGGGTGGCACTACTGGAAGACGACAAGCTAGTCGAGGTTCTGCTGGAACGCCCCGACCAAGACCGGATCATTGGGGGTATATTCTTGGGGCGTGTGGAAGCTGTGCTTCCTGGCATTCAGGCGGCATTTGTCGATATAGGCACCGAGAAAGCTGGTTTCTTACACGTTTCTGACCTGATACGTGATGAAGACCCTGAAGAAGAGAACGGAAAGGGTGATCGCAGGAGGCATTCTCGGACTAGAAAATATCCACCGATCCAGGATCACGTCCGAAAGGGTCAAGCCCTCCTGGTCCAGGTAACCAAAGAGGCTATCAGTTCAAAGGGTCCAAGGATCACAGCCCAGATTTCTCTTCCAGGGCGCTTTCTGGTTTACATGCCGTACTCGGATAATGTTGGCGTGAGCCGTCGAATCGAAGACAGAGCCCAGCGAACAAAGCTGCGCCGAATGGCAAAGAAGATTCTTCCACGCGACAGCGGTGGAATCATTATTAGGACTGTCAGTGAAGAGGTGACCGAAAAAACGATTGAGCATGAATTCAAACATCTCCGAGAGAGTTGGAACAAGGTTCTAGCGGATTCGAAGTCCCAAAAAGCGCCGGCTCTGGTCCATCGTGGTGCGCAACTGATCGATGGGATGATCCGGGATCTATTTAGCGACAAATTTGACGCGGTCAAGATCGATTCTAAGGCTATCTATAACGAGGTTTTGGAGTATGTGAAGAGTGTAGATCCAGAACTCTCTAATCGGGTGCACTTACACGAAGGAGAGGAACCCCTTTTCGACAAGTATGGAGTTGGGGAAGAAATCCAAAGGGCTTTCGAGAGAAAGGTTTCCCTTAAATTGGGTGGGCACATTGTAATTGAGCCGACAGAGGCCCTTGTCTCGATCGACGTCAATACCGGTCGATTCACTGGGAAGGGCAAGAAAAAAGACCCTGCGAAAACAATCTTGCAGACCAACCTTGGTGCGGCACAAGAGATAGCAAAACAGCTGCGGCTGAGAGATATCGGTGGAATTATCGTCGCAGATTTCATCGACATGGAATCACAGGCTCATCGTGATAAGGTTCTTCATGAGCTTAGGACTCACCTTGGCCGTGATCGCGCTCGGACCAAAGCGTTTGAAGTATCAAGTCTCGGACTGATCGAGATGACACGACAGCGTGTGCGCCCGTCACTTTTCAACTCGTTAACATCGGTCTGCACGTCATGCAGGGGCATTGGGCGTGTTTTTACGCCGGCGACGGTATTACGCCAGATTGAACGGAGTCTCCGGAGAGCAGCATCTGCTAAAGAAGAAAAAAGAATCGTCGTACGCTTGCACCCAGAAGTTGCCCTGAGGGTTATTGAGGAGGAACCTGGGTTACTGAAGAGACTTCGCAGCCGTACTCGTATGGACCTAAGTCTCCGCGATGACCCACTTATCGGGTTGGATGAATTCAGGCTTCTGTCGGGGCCCTCTGAGACTGATGTCACTGGCAAGTACGCAGTAGCCTAACTCTTTACTGTTGTACCTTGACCAATATTCCGGACCTGTCGATAGTTACGGGCCTTAGATTGAAGGCCATTTAGTAAGACTTCAGGAAGCCTATATGTACGCGGTATTCCAGACTGGTGGAAAACACTTTCGAGCTGAGCCCGGTGCTCGGCTCCGTATCCCTTCGCTTGACGTCAAGCCCGGGGACTCGGTGACATTTGATCATGTGCTATTAGCTGCAGACGGTGCCGAAGATGTGAAAGTTGGCACCCCTATCGTTGATGGTGCCTTGGTCAAAGCCGAGGTTCTTCGGCATGGTCGAACCAAGAAAATCATTGTCTTTAAGCGGAAACGGAGGAAGGGCTACCGGAAAAAGCAGGGTCATCGCCAAAATTTCACGGAGATCAGGGTCGACGAGATCGTCGCTTGAGCTGCTAGCTCAATTCAGTTTGACAGACGGATAATCATATGGCACACAAGAAAGCTGGGGGATCTAGCAGAAATGGTCGGGACAGCAAACCAAGTCACCTAGGCGTAAAAAGGTTTGGGGGGCAGCCCGTCCGTGCCGGAGGGATCCTAGTACGCCAACGCGGAACCCGCTTCCATCCGGGCCGTAACGTCGGTCGTGGCAGAGATGATACACTCTTCTCGCAAGTTGACGGTGTTGTGAAATTTGAACGCATTCGCGCTCGCAGCGTCGTTTCCGTTTACCCGTCCGAGTAATTTTCCAATAGGTCCTCTTGGGCCGGGGCAGATTACTGCTTTGGCTAGACCTCTTTCTTTTTTCCGCTTTCAGGTGCTTTGAATCCCGCCCTGCTCAGAATGAACTCTACGTGTGAGACTCACGATTCATGCTAGTTGGTCTAAAATGTGCAGTTAGTTAGCTGGAGGCTGAGTATGTCCAGAAAAACAAACACGGTGCAGTATCGTCTGATTCGCTGGTGGTATCTCATACCCTTGGTGGTTATTCCGCTCATTTGCTTAGCGGGAATTACGCCTGTTCAGGAAGCCACTGAGACTCATCCAGCTGCTGTTGAGGTCGTACAGGCCGAACTGCCGCTACACATCAATGAGGATGTCGAGCGGTGGATTGAGCTATTCCAGACAGTACTCAAGTCAGATTTCGAGGTATTCTTGAGTCGGCGCGGTGCTTATGGTGATCTGGTGCGTGATGCACTGCGGGCCAAGGGCATGCCAGAGGACCTTTTATATCTGGCTATGATAGAATCTGGACTCAAGCCACGCGCTGTATCTAGCGTTTCTGCAGTTGGCCTCTGGCAGTTTATGAGTCCGACTGCACTCCAGTATGGGCTGCGAGTGGATAGTTACGTGGATGAACGGCGTGACCCTATCGGTGCAACTGAAGCTGCATTGGATTATTTAAACTGGCTACACGGGCGCTTCGGCTCCTGGTATCTGGCAGCTGCAGCCTACAACGCTGGCCCAGGAAGGGTCGAACGAGTCTTGAGGAGATATGCTGACGGGAGAATAGGGGATGAGAACCTATACTGGAAAATCATTGACCACTTGCCGAAGGAGACGAGGGAGTATGTTCCTCGTCTGATTGCGGCAACAATATTGGGCAAGAATGCATCTGCTTATGGGTTTGTGGTCACTTCGACTGAGCGGTACGATTTTGAACTGGTTTTCGTGCCGAGTGGAACGTCCCTCCTACGTGTAGCATCGGCATTAGAAATCGATGTAGGGATTCTCAGAAACCTAAACCCACACTTAGTGCGAGGTGTTACTCCTCCATCAGAAGTTTATGGAGTTCGAGTGCCAATTGGTGGCTCACAGAGAGTTGTTGCCTCACTCGCGACGGGTCCTGATACCCGGAGGGCTGACGACTAACCCCTCAGTTTGTGGCTGCGATCAGCCTAACTCTTGGTCTAAATGAAGAGTTGGAGACCGAGTTCCTCTCAAGAGAAAAATCCAGCAAGATGTTTCTCATTCTGGATTGGAGTCATGATGCTTACAGAGATCAAGACGGGTACGTGCACAATCAAGCCCAGGACACCTTCGTGCATGTCGAACGGCCTAAGATCCGGGTTGAAATAAAAGAAGACTGAAGTGGCAGTGCCTGCCAACAAGCCTGCTAGAACACCGCTCGTGGTTGCGCGCTTCCAGTACATCGCAGATATGACTGGTGGTGCGAGCTGGGAGATGACTCCGTAGGCGGTTGCGAGCAGTAGGACAAGGGAGCTCTCAGCATCTTGGGCAAAGTAATAGGCCGTCGCGCCTGTCAGGAGGACCAATATGCGCATTAGAAGCCGCCGTTGACGGTCATCTAGTTTCACAAACTGGGTTATGCCGTCTTCGACAACGACCGAGGCCGAGGCATGAAGAAGAGCATCTCCGGTCGACATAGACGCCGATAAAGCACCTGCACAGAATAGACCTACGACCACAGCAGGCAGACCCGTCTCCAGTATCATGTAGGGCAATATGAAGTCAGCGGATGAGGGCCCACCGGTGAAGAGTATGCCGGAGAAGCCAATCAAAAAGACGGGGATAAGAAAAAGTTGAAACGTTGGGAAGAGAATTACGGTACGCCGCATCGTGTCATCATCTTTAGCAGTGAATGCCTTCATGAAGAGATGGGGCCACATCATTAGCCCTACAGCACTCACGATGATGAAGGTCGAGTAGGCCCCCCAACTCCAGGGCTCTCCGGTCGCAGTGAGGCCGGGTGGGACGAGCATCTCTGGTCGTGTCTCCATGATCTGCTCAAACATCGGTGTAACGCCACCATAGAGTCGATATGGGAGGTACAAACCGAGTGACCATGCAATGATCACCATGAACACGCCTTGGAACGTATTGGTCCAGCCCACCGCCATTGCTCCTGATGCCAATACGTAGAGGATCACGATCCCGTAAGCGACTAGAGAACCAAGCCAGAATGGAACGTTCCCCTCTGTCACTGCTTCGATTACGATCCCGGCCCCCCGGATCTGGAGGGTGATGTATGGAACAAACGCGATCAGACTTAAGCCAGCGATAAGTGCAGAAAGGGTCCGTGAGGGAAACCTTCCCACTACGAGTTGAGCCTGTGTCACATACCCGAACTTACGCCCCAGCGCTGCTGCCCTCGGGCCGACCCAATAGAATGGGGCCATCCCGAGCGCGCCGTACGCGAGGATATAGAATGCGGCTGCTCCTCGAGAGTACGCCCAGCCAGGTCCGCCCAGGAAGGCGAACGCACTGAAGACTGAGGCACCGGTGACGAAGTACATCACGAGTAGGCCAAAGCTCCGGTCCGCAGCCACATAGCCCGTAACACTGTCTGATGATTTTCGTCCAGCTAGGAGACCGATAGTGAGGGTCAGTGCGAGGTATGCTCCTATAATGATTGAAACGACCACCCATTGCTGCATCAGGAGCCCTCTCCATCACGGTGTCGGCGCTCAACTCGGTCAAGCCCGTAAAGGACGAAAACGCTTCCGGCAATCCATCCGGCAATCCATGCCATCGAGAAGGGTAGTCCAAGAACAAGTGGCTCGATGCGTGCAAACGGTTTTAGGCCAGGCCACGTAACGAAGAACAATGCTAAGGCAAGGTATATGGACGTAAGGATTCGGGCGGTTCTTAGACTCATCAGAGAGGTCTAACGTCCTTTGAATTCGGGCTTGCGTTTCTCAACAAAAGCCAAGACACCTTCCCGGCCATCCTCTGACTCAAACGCATCGATGAAGCGGCTCTTTTCGTACTCGAGTCCTTCTGCGAGAGGCTTTTCAAATGCAACCCGGATAGCATCCTTCGCCAAACGAAGAGCGACAGGGCTCCACCGGGACATCTTGGTTGCCAATTCAAGTGCTTTTTCCAGGTGCTGGCCTTCTTCAACGAGCACATCGATTAAGCCGATATGGTGAGCATCTTCGGCTTCGACGAAGTCTCCGGTCAAGGACATAATGGTCGTCCATCCTCGTCCCACAAGTCGTGCGAGACGTTGAGTGCCTCCACCACCAGGAATCAAACCAATCCGGATTTCAGCCTGGCTCATCCTCGCAGTTTTATCAGCCACACGAACATCGCACGCCAGTGCCAACTCACATCCTCCGCCGATGCAGAACCCATGAATGGCGGCGATTATTGGTTTCTTAAAATCCGCGACGCCCTCGTAGATGCGTCGCCCAAAGAAAGCTTCCCGTTGTTGTTCTGGTGAACGGGCAGCGAATTCGGTGATGTCGGCTCCTGCTACGAAGGCTTTGTCGCCAGCACCATGTATGACAACTGCTCGGACTTCATCATCACGCTCGAGTTCATCGAGCTTGTTTAGCAGAGCATCTCTAAGCTCAGCATTCAGGGCATTTAGTTTTTCAGGTCGGTTCAATGTGATGATCGCGACATACCCGTCCCGGTCATGCAATAACACCGGCACATCGCTCATGACTTACTCCTAACGACCTTTGAATTCTGGCTTGCGTTTTTCGACATAGGCATCAAGCCCCTCTTTCGCGTCCAAGCTCGCAAAGAGTTGAGCCTGTAGTTCTCGTTCTAATGTGAGGGCAAGTTCAAAGGGGATTTCCGAACCTGTTTGGGCTGAGCGTTTGATTAAACCGACTGCCTTATTTGCCTTGCCCGGTGTGGTGAACTTGGCCGCATAATCCAAAACAGCCGCGAGAAAAGCGTCATCTTCTTCGTGGTCATAAATTTCGTTGACTATTCCCAGTTCAAGTGCCTGATCAAATCCGAAAGTAGAGCCCTCTGTCATCAGCTGAATTGCTTTGGATTTCCCAACCAGACGGACCAAGCGCTGTGTACCACCGGTTCCCGGAAGCACCCCTAGCGTTACCTCGGGTAGACCAATTTGTCCAGCATCTCTGCGGGCGATTCGTATGTCAGCCGCCATCGCGATTTCGAGGCCGCCACCCACCGTGTGCCCATTGAGCGCCGCAATAACCAACTTTGGGGTATGCTCAAGACGGTTCAAGGTTTCGTTTGCGTGCAGGCAGAAGCTGTACTTCCAGTCAGGATCTGCTTCAGAGAGCATCCCAATATTTGCACCTGCGCAGAAGAATTTGCCGCCCGCTCCTGTGATGACGATCACCTCAACTCCCTTATCGAACCGAGCCTCGATGATGTGGTCATCTAGCTGTCGCATCATCTCGTGGGTGTAGGTGTTCGCGGGAGGATCGTCTAGCGTTAGGATCCCGACTTTATCCCGAACTTCATAGTGAACCAGCACCTTATCTGACATCATCACTCCCTGAGTCTTTGGCTCTATTCAAACGGTTCCGTATACACGCGGGTTGGCGCGAGTTCCATGCTACGCGAAATTAGTGGTATGATCCATCTCATGCCTACGATCAGGATCGTTCACTGTACTCCTTGTGTGTCGCAAGAGATGGATACACTAAGCACGATTGGTCATGCTTACTATGCGAAGGGCACAGCTTTCATAAGCAAGGCAGGGTGAGTGTACTGCAATTCCAGTGTGAGACGGGAGTAGGAAAATGAGTCGTCAGTTCATGTTTCTCATCGCGATCGCGGGTACACTGGGAGCTATAGCGGTTCCCGGAACCGTACAGAACGAAAATACTGTGTACCGCGTACCGGTAACCGGTGAAATCGAACTAGGTCTTGCCCCGTACATTCAGAGGGCTGTTAAAGAAGCAGCCGAGGTAGGTGCGGCTGCTTTAATACTCGATATCGACACCCCGGGAGGCCGCGTGGACGCCGCGGAGATCATCTCTGATGCGCTGACGGACTCCGAGGTACCTGTCTATTCTCTCGTCAATCGCCGGGCTTACTCAGCAGGTGCTTTGATCGCACTCTCGACAAGCCGTATCTACATGCGACCGGCATCTGTGATTGGCGCGGCGACTCCTGTTGATGGCACTGGGACAAAGGCACCAGAGAAGATCGTTTCCGCCATGCGAAGCCAGATGAGGGCACTTGCGGAAGCTAATGGACTCGAACCTGAGGTTGCTGCCGCAATGGTTGATGAAGACATCGAAATCGATGGTGTCGTGGAGAGCGGGAAGCTGCTCACGTTGACGACTGAAGAAGCCGTTGAGATAGGCTACGCGGAAGCGATCGAGGATCTCGACGCGCTACTTGTCGAGCTTGGTCAAGAGGGCGCGACAGTCGTGACTCTCGAATTGAATTGGGCAGAGCGTCTTGTACGTTTCTTTTCTAGTTCGGTGGTATCCCCATTTCTCCTATCGCTAGGATTTCTCGGACTATTGATTGAGATCAGAACACCTACGTTCGGCCTGGCTGGGACGATGGGGCTTATTTCTCTGGGCCTCTTCTTCGGCTCGAATATGATTGTGGGTCTGGCCGGTCTAGAGGACGTGCTCATTGTTGGGGCAGGGCTAGTGCTTTTGGGGATCGAAGCGTTCGTTGTCCCGGGTTTCGGGATCTTTGGGGTGGCCGGGATCGTAGCGATTCTCGCCGGGCTCTACATGAGTCTGCTGGGTAATATTCCAACAATGCCGGATTTCACACGGGCGGCTTGGGTTCTTACTTCATCCATGCTACTGCTGATTGGCTCAGCTTGGGCACTGATACGCACCTTACCGGGTAGCTCTCGACTGGCAGAGAGCGGAATATTTCTACTGGCGAAGACGGCGAGCGCGATCGGCTATGAATCGGCTGAGGTCAGGAGTGACCTGGTCGGAAAACACGGAACCGCGATCACGGACCTACGGCCGGCAGGAACTGCTCTCGTAGGAGATGAGCGCATCGATGTCGTCTCAGAATCCGAATGGATTAGTGCAGGGACACCAGTTAAAGTCCTAAGTGCAGAGGGTTATCGTCACATAGTAAGATCTGTCTCAGAACAAGAGGCCGAAGAAGCCTAAGCGTTGTAAAGCGGCATACACATATTGGAGTAGAGACATGGAAGAAACGGCATTTATTTTTCCGGTGATCCTCAGTTTCGGGATAATGATTTTTTTCTTGATCCTCTTTTGGGCGGTCCCGGTTCGCCTGTGGATCGAGGCGGGCTCAGCAGGTGTCAAAGTTGGGATCGGTTCGCTCATTGGAATGAGGCTGCGCAAGGTTTCGCCGCCCGGTATAGTTCGTCCGCTGATCACGGCGACCAAGGCCGGGCTCGACCTGGACATCAACGAGCTTGAAGCGCATTACCTGGCAGGTGGTCGGGTTGACCGTGTCGTAGGCGCGCTCATCAGCGCAGACAAAGCATCGATCGAACTCAGCTTCAACCAAGCAGCCGCTATCGACTTAGCTGGTCGGGATGTTCTCGAAGCGGTCCAGGTCTCCGTCATCCCAAAGGTCATCAATACTCCGAAAGTAGCGGCGATGGCAAAAGACGGGATTCAGCTTATAGCGATCGCCCGTGTCACGGTGCGCGCAAACATCGACCGCCTCGTTGGGGGTGCCGGTGAAGAGACAATTCTCGCCCGAGTGGGGGAGGGAATCGTATCCACGATTGGTTCAGCAGATACACATGCGAATGTGCTCGAGAATCCGGATGCGATCTCGAAGATGGTTCTCTCGAAGGGGCTCGACTCGGGTACGGCCTTCGAGATTCTGTCTATCGATATCGCGGATGTCGATGTGGGTAAGAACATCGGGGCCGAACTCCAGACCGATCAGGCAGAAGCTGATAAGCGGGTAGCTCAGGCGCGGGCGGAAGAGCGACGTGCGATGGCCGTTGCCCGGGAGCAAGAGATGACGGCCCTAGTAGTTGAGATGAAGGCGGAAGTCGTAAAGGCTGAGGCACAGGTGCCCCTCGCACTGGCCGACGCATTCCGAGAGGGCCATCTCGGTGTGATGGACTACATGCGCTACGGCAACATTGAGGCGGACACGGCGATGCGTACATCCATCGCTGGCCAGGACGACGAAACCACAACCACATCAGAAACAGAGTAAGCGCGCGTATCGATGGATATTGACACTCTACTCTACCTCGGGCTCTTCCTGTGGTTTGTTTTTGGATCGCTGTTCCGTAAGAAGCAAGAGAACAAGCGTGCTCGAGAACCGGTGGCGCTGGACTGGGATCAGGAAGAGCAAGAGGTTTGGAGTGAAGAGCCACTTGCCCGCGACTCTGGAAGAGAACGCAAGGCCACTGAGATTTTACCGGCTGACCTTTGGGCGGAGATCACTGGTGCGATGGGACTTCCAGAACCGGCTCCCGTTGAGGAGACACCTCTGCCGCAGCGGGAGCCGGTTCGGACGAGTCGAAAGCCCCAGCCCGACCCACCAGTCCACCTAATCCATAGCACACACCCAGAGTATGGCACTGATCCATCTACGCGAACGGCATCCATCCAGTATGGGTTGGCCTCTTTAGCAGATGATGCCTCAGTTGTGAGAAGTCAGCTTGGATTGATGGACCGCGCAGCGCTAAGGAGGGCGGTTATCCTACATGAAGTGCTGGGGCCTCCTCTTGCTTTACGGGAGCAGCAACAAGCGGACACCATCACATCTCGCCTCTGGCCATCTTTCTGAGAACAGTCTGGAGTATGCCGCGGTTGTAGTAATACTCGACGTCGATGTCTGAATCGAGTCTGGCTTTAGCGGTGAAGCGAGTTCTAGCCCCATCAGTCTTGGTGGCTACAATCTCGACTGTATCGCCTGGCTCTAATCCATCGGCTACACCAGAAATATCGAAGGTTTCGTGCCCGGTAAGTCCCAAGCTCTCAGCGGTAGTCCCGTCTTCGTATTCGAGGGGTAAGACTCCCATTCCGACGAGGTTACTCCTGTGAATCCTCTCGTAGCTTTCTGCTATGACCGCATGGACACCCAGGAGGTCCGTGCCTTTTGCTGCCCAGTCACGTGAACTTCCTGTCCCATACTCCTTCCCTGCGAGTATCACTAACGGTGTTCCGGCATCACGGTATCGCATTGCGGCTTCATAGATCGGCATAACCTCTTCAGTAGGGAAATGGATTGTATGGCCGCCTTCCTGGCCTTTGAGAAGAAGGTTCTTGATGCGCACGTTGCCAAAGGTGCCACGCATCATGACCTCGTGGTTTCCGCGACGTGAACCGAAAGTGTTGAAGTCTCTGACCTCAACATTGTTTTTCCGTAAGTACGATCCAGCTGGTTCTGATTTGGGGATCACTCCTGCTGGGGAGATGTGGTCAGTTGTAACGGAGTGACCAAGCAGCGCGAGTACTCGCGCTCCCTGGATATCATTGCCAGGGGGAACTTCAAGCTCCATGCCATCAAAGAACGGCGGCTTGCAAACGTAGGTTGAGACTTCATCCCACTCATACAGAGTGCCTTCTTCTGGAAGTGGAAGTGCCTGCCAGTTCTCGTCTCCTGTTGTTACTAGAGAATAGCGTTTCGTAAACATCTCGGGTTTCAATGCATTCGCGACGGTATCTCGAACCTCTTCCTGTGACGGCCATATATCAGAAAGGAAAACTGGGCGCCCCTCTTGGTCGTGACCTAGGGGCTCATTGTAAAGGTCAATATCAACTCTTCCTGCGAGAGCATAAGCAACTACGAGCACTGGTGATGCAAGGTAGTTAGCACGGATAAGTGGGTGAATACGAGCTTCGAAATTGCGATTTCCGGATAGTACAGAAGCCACGACCAGCCCTTCTTGCTCTACAGCTTCTTGGATCTTTTCAGGGAGAGGACCGCTGTTTCCGATACACGTCATACAGCCGTATCCGACAACGTGGAAACGCAGTGCCTCCAGATAGGGTAAGAGCCCGGACTCGGTAAGGTAGTCAGTCACGACTCCACTGCCTGGAGCCATCGTGGTCTTAACCCAGGGCTTGATCTTGAGTCCCCGCTCAACCGCTCTTTTGGCTAGTAAACCCGCCCCGACCATTACTGATGGATTTGAAGTGTTGGTGCAACTCGTTATAGAGGCGATGACAACTGTACCATCTCCGATTTCATAATCACCGTCGTCGGTTTCGACCATCGAGGCCCGACTTGGTGCACCCATTTCTGCTACTGCCGTTGCGCGTTCTTGGCCACTGATCAGGCTCTCGCCTTCCCCCTGTTCTGGTTCGCTTATGCCATCTGGGAGCGTGAATCCAGCCGGAACGAGCCCCGGTAAATCCCGCTTGAACTGAGCTCGCATGTCCTCCATCCTAATTCGATCCTGGGGCCGCCTTGGTCCTGCTAGGCTCGGCTCTACGGTTGAGAGATCAAGTGCGAGGTCAGAGGTGTACGAGGGGTCGGGTGTCTGATCAGTACGAAACAGCCCGAGTTCCTTCGAGATCCGGTCAATACGCTGAACCATTTCCTCTGAGCGTCCTGTACCGCGTAGATAGTTCAGTGTGGCTTGGTCAACTGGGAAGAAACCAATGGTTGCACCATATTCGGGTGACATGTTGGCCAAGGTAGCCTTGTCAGGCAGAGACAAGTTACTGAGTCCCGCACCGTAGTATTCCACAAAGCTGCCTACGACCCCGTGTTCGCGAAGCATCTCAGTCACACGCAGCACCAGGTCTGTTGCTGTTGCTCCCTCTGGAAGTGTTCCCGTGAGCTTCACACCCACAACCTCGGGTAGCAGCATGTAATATGGTTGCCCGAGAACAACAGCTTCTGCTTCGATTCCCCCTACTCCCCAACCCACGACACCTAAGCCGTTGATCATCGTTGTATGTGAGTCGGTGCCAACCACCGTATCAGGGTAAGCGAGCCAGGTGCCTTCGTGCTCTCGCCGGTGAACGACGGAAGCGAGGTACTCGAGATTCACCTGGTGAACGATTCCTGTGCCAGGTGGTACGACAGAGAAATTATCAAACGCTTCCGCTGCCCAGCGGAGGAGGGTGTACCGTTCCCGATTTCGCTCGAATTCCCGCTCGACATTGAGCCGGAAAGCATCAGCGAAACCAAAGTGGTCTACCTGGACCGAGTGATCAATCACGAGGTCAGCGGGAACAACCGGGTTGATTCTCTGAGGATCGCCACCCAACGCCTTCAGTCCGTCACGCATCGCCGCTAAGTCGACCACTGCCGGAACGCCGGTAAAGTCCTGTAGCACAACACGTGTCGGCATGAAAGGAACATCGGCGCCGGATTTCTCAGGACTCCACTGGCTCACGGCCAGTACATGTTCCTCGGAAACGTATCGTCCGCCGGCATGTCTCAGGGTATTCTCAAGCAGGATGCGTATTGAGAAAGGCAAGCGATCTAGCGAGCTGATGATCGCATCCTTCTCAAGCTTCTCTAAGCGATAGAAGGATGTAGGACCCTCAGGGAGGTCGGTAGTCGTAAGCGCCCCGAAGGGGTCAGGTCTCTTCTCCTGCACTATAGCTCCCGGAGTGAGTTTCAGGTTTTCTAGGCTTAATGATGACCGAAGTAGCTCACCGTGTCAGGGTCCAAATATTGGCGTAGGAAGAGGAAGGTTGCTGGTATAGAATCTACATGTTCTATCCCAGCAAATCTCCCCTGACTCATCGGAACGGAGATTGCCGTCTTTATCCTTGATGTTTAGGTAGATAACGTTCCCTGCAGATGTTGTGTGACGAATAGGAGATGGAGAGAGATTTGCCGGATGTGGATAACTGCTCGCCTGGAAAGTGCATGATGGCACACGAAGACCGATCTGGGAGGCCAACGCATAGTGGTCGGCGCGCTTTGGGATTTGCAAGTGTCAAATTCCCAAGAGGTTTCAACCAAGATCCAATGAGTGGCAAGATACGGATTGTTCCAAAGAGATCTCTCATTGTTGTATTGCTTGTGCTTACCGGATGTGTAAGTGAATCGCAAAGTGGCATTGTTGCTCGGGTTGAAGATTGGACTTTGACGGAAACCCGACTAGCGGATCTTCTTGTTCTGGCCCAGCCATTCCCCCTCGATTCAGCGGCAGTGGAAGATTTAGTGCGGCACTGGGTTGGGGCGGCTGCGATCGCTCAAGTTTCCAGTAAGGAAAATCTTTCTGATGGAGAGGAAGTAGTTCGCTTCTCGACTTGGCTAGAACGTGACGAAGCCATCCTCCAACAGGAGCGAGAAGAGAGGCTCGGGGAAACCGTAGTGGTAGACTCCAGCGTGGTTGAGCGCTTCTTCCGAGACGGTTCCTATCGTCTATTGGCTCACGTATTACGACGAGTGGGGGCGGAGACCACTCAAGAAGAGAGGGCACTTCAACGTCGCACCGCCCAGCGTATTCTGGACGAACTCATAGCAGGTGGTAGCTGGAGCGCTGCGGTATCAGAAAGTGAAGATCCTGACACAAGGGAAGCCAGTGGGCTTCTCGGGCTCCTGGTCCGCGGTGAATTACCTCCAGAATTAGACAAGGTCGCTTTCCAACTTCAGCCCGGACAGGTATCCGGTGTAACCCAAACCAGTCGAGGATTTCATATCCTCCATCGCCCAAGCTTGGAAGAGGTATCTGACCTTTATGCGCTGCACCTCAGAGACCGATTTCTAGCCGAAAGTGAAGAAAGATCCGATCAAGGACTGTTGGTGCAGAAAAATTGGCTTGTATCCTCAGATGCGATTACGAGTCTACGAAGAATCGCTGGTGACCCTTCAACATGGCTTGGGACCGATTTGTTGCTCGGATCTTGGCAGGGCGGAACTCTTTCAGGAGCAATCGTGGCTAGGTATGTACTTGCTCTTCCTTCGACTGCCCGCAGCGAGATGGTCGCTGCACCTGATGGGTCTATAGAAGCATTCATTGAACAACTTGCGGTTCGAGGGATACGAATGAGTGATGCCCAAGAGAGAGGGCTGGAGCTTAGTGAAGAAATACTAGCCCAGTTGGAAGAAGGTCACCGGGCAGATGTTCACCAGTGGTATCAGGAGTTGGCCATCGATGAGACGGCGGCACCAGAGAGGTCAAACCTCACTCGATATATGGAGGGGTTAGTATCGCGTCGCGGCGTAACCGCCAATTTGAGGCCACTTTTCGAGGCGTGGTTGCTAGAGCGAGTGGATTGGGCCCTGGTTGAGTCCAGCATCCCGAAAGCGTTGTTAAGAGTTCGGAGTTTACTGGAAGGTGTTGAACCCTCGGGTTCTCAATGAAGAGAGAATCGAGCTCTAGCAGTGCAAGGTGGATCATTCAAAAGGCCCTGTCCGTTTCGGCGATCTTTGCTGTGGCTGTATGCAGTGCATCTGATGCACCTATTTTAGCCATCTTACCAGGGGAAGCGATACCTGCTTTATCCGATGCAAACAGAGGTCGTTTCTTGCTGGGTCGTGCCTTATTCGAACGTATTGCGACACAGGACGAAGGCTTGGGGCCTCTTTACAACCAGGACCGCTGCAGTAGTTGTCATGATAGGCCGACCGTTGGTGGAGCGAGTTCCGCATCAGTCCGGGTCTTGAAAGCGACACGATTCATGGACGGTCGATGTGATCGCCTTGAGGCCTTGGGTGGTGACAATATTCAGCTTCGGGTGACTGAGCTTTTTGCTGCCCACGGGCTTGGAGCTGAGAGTGTTCCGCTAGAAGCCACCGATAGCGGTTATGTTACCGCCCCATCTCTTTTTGGCCTGGGTCTTATTGAGGCGATTCCGGATTCGGTTCTATTGTCCATCGCCGATCCAGAAGACCGAGACGGGGACGGTATTTCCGGGAGGCTGCCACTCATGGCTGATCAACGCTCAGCTAGGTTTGGCCGCAAGGGTGATGCGGCGAGCGTAGAGGATTTTGTTGAGAGTGCTCTCCGATTTGAGCTCGGTTTCACGACCCCTAGATATCCGGAAGAAGAGGCTAGGAATGGCGTACCTATTCCAGAGAGTGCAGACCCGATGCCTGATCCAGAGATCGATGCTGAGACACTGGGTCTATTAACGGACTATGTCCGCTTTCTGGGAGCTCCTGCTCCAGAGTTCTTGGGTCGTGGGCCAGCGGCGGACAGTGTATCCCAGGGTGAAGCGCTCTTTGATCAGATCGGATGTACTCAGTGCCACCGTCCTGAACTCCGTACGGGGAACGCAAAAGAACCAGCACTCAGGGACCAGGTCATTAGACTCTACTCTGATCTCTTGTTACACGACTTTGGGAATGGGGCAGGGGACCTTTGTGGTTCCGATGCTCTTCCAGGAGAGTTCCGTACTCCTCCTCTTTGGGGTCTCAGATATCGTGAGCACTTCCTTCATGACGGGAGTGTGACAGATCTTGTTGAGGTTATCGATCGACATTCGGGTGAAGCGATACTAGCCCGGGTTCGGTTCCAGGGACTCGCTCCTCAAGCACAAATGATGGTGCTGCGTTTTCTCAGGTCACTCTGAAGCGCTGGTGGCATATGATTCAACTCACTGAGGTCAGGAAGTACTTCGGCGAAAAGAGAGCACTCGGACCTATCTCATTCGAGATACCGCCGGGTGGTGCAGTGGGTTTTTTGGGTCTGAACGGTGCGGGTAAGACCACACTCCTCAGGATACTTGCTACTGATCTACGCTCGTCTGCGGGTGAAGTTGAGATCGCAGGTATTAATGTTGCCGCAAATCCTCACGAAGTCCGAAAAAAGATAGGCTACCTTCCGGAAACTCCTCCTCTGTACAGAGACATGGCTGTCGGGGAGTACCTGAAATTCGTCGGACAGATCAAGGGACTTAGTCCGGACAGGGTAGACAACCGCGTGCGCGAAGTTGAGGAATACACACAATTGACGTCTGTGCATGACGAGTTCACTCAAAATCTTTCCCATGGATATCGCCAACGTGTTGGCATTGCCCAGGCGATCATACATAAGCCTGAGCTATTGATTTTGGATGAGCCAACAAAAGGTCTTGATCCAGTTCAGGTACTAGAGTTGCGTGGGCTTATCATGAGACTCAAGGAAGAACATACGATCTTAGTATCCAGCCATGTGCTCACTGAAATAAGCCAAACATGTGATCGGGTCTTCGTATTGAATCAAGGTGAGCTTATCGCTTCGGGCTCTGAGGACGAGATCTCTGCTAACTTGTCGGGCACGTATCGGATCATGCTTGGTGCGCGTATGGCATCCGATACCCGGGCCGAGGACCTGGTCCACTTTGTTCAAGGGCTGCCCGATATCACCAGCGTAGAAATGGTTCAGCAGGATGACCAATTGTTGACGCTCTTAGTGCAAAGTCCGACCGACTGCCGAGGGAGCCTCAGCAGGAGTCTTGTAAAATCCGGACATGATTTGGTTCGTCTAGAGCTGGGGTCTAACGAGCTAGAGAGCCTCTTTGTCGAGCTACTCGGACAGAAGGTCAACTGAGATGAACGGTCTACGTGTGATTTTCCAACGCGAAATCAATGCGTACCTCAGGTCCTCGGTGGGCTATATCCTGGCAGCCACGGTACTCATGCTTGATGGCCTATTGTTCTACACTCAAGCACTGGGCCCTGACACTGAGGCGCGAGTTTCAGGACAGGTACTCGCGATCTTCTTCTATACCACTAGTGGCTTAACCGTGATCGCTTCCTTGGTGCTCTCCGTCCGTCTCATTGCTGAGGAACGCCAGCTGGGTACTCAAGTTTTGCTCAACACTTCGCCTGTCCGAGATTGGGAAATTGTACTCGGCAAGTTCTTGGCTGCGCTTGTTTTCATCACCGGGATCACGCTCAGTTCGCTATACATGCCACTGATGATCGTCGTAAACGGAAAGGTATCGATTGCTCAGATCCTAGTCGGGTATAGCGGTCTCGTGTTACTCGGGGCAGCTGTTCTTGCGATCGGTGTGTTTGCGACTTCGTTGACTCGAAGTCAGCTTGTCGCGACAGCCGTCGGAGCTGGAATTACTGCTGTCATGTTCTTGTTCTGGCCTCTCTCCACTGTTGTTGATCCGCCGATGTCGCGGGTGCTATCTGCGCTTGCTCTTCACGGACGGCATTTTTCAGGATTCCAGCAAGGTCTTCTTCACACGCGTGACGTCTTCTACTACCTCGCGGTGACGTATTTTTTCCTGTTGTTGGCCACGAAAATTTTGGAGGCTAAACGATGGGAGTGACAACTCCGAAATCGACAGGGCTTCTAGTCACTGGGCTCTGTTCTGTCTTTCTGGGCGAGCGGGTTTTCCACGACCTGTTCTTGGTCCGAGCGCCGTTGGTATTTGTTGGGTTAGGCCTGGTGGTTGGAACAACGATATGGTCCGCAGCAGCATCGGGCCGGGCCGGCGAACCCGAGAGAGATACTCAGCGTTTTCTTGTGGTTCTACACGTCCTTTGCGCGTGCTCGCTAGTCGGTCTCTTGATTGGTACCGAGGACGCCGTGCGTTGGCTGAATTTGGACTTTCAAGATGGTAGGTCTGAGCTACGGTTCCGAAGAGGACTGCTCTCCGTCTCGTCGATTATTTTGGCAGTTTCATTATTGCCTTTGCTTGCTGCTCAGTGGGCCATTCGATCGAGTGGTCGAAAAGTAACCGAGGCAGGTTATGCCGGGTCACTGAGGATCACTGAGACAGCCATCAGTGCGCTGAGTGTGGCACTCGCCGGCGCCATGCTAATGCTCCTGGGCTATGTCACTGCCGCGCGGGACCACGTTTTGGACGCCAGCTATTTCAAGACCTCGACGCCTGGAACAGCTGTTGAGAAAATCGTTCGGAATATGGGGGAGCCACTCCGAGTTCTTTTGTTTTTCCCAACAGTTGATCCAGTTAAGGATGAGGCGCTGAGCTACTTTCAGGCTCTTGGTAATGCCACGAATAATCTGGAGATTGCCGAAATCGACAGGCTCGCTGAACCACAGGTGGCAGAGGAGTACAATGTTCAGAGGGATGGAACCATCATCTTGATTCAAGGAGATCGGTTCGGAAGACTCGGACTCTCTTCTGAACTCGCGCGCGCACGCAGCACATTGCGTGTTTTTGACAGTGAGACTCATACCGCACTTCTCCAGCTGACACGTCCGAAGATGGCTGCTTACATGACCGCAGGGCATGGAGAATTAAACAATCCTGATGTTGATAACGCGCTCGGGGGCGCCCTCGGTTCTGAGGTTCAGGATTCCCTTACTGCATTCCGAGACTTGCTGGGATTCCTGAATTATGAAGTGAGAGCGCTGACGTTGCAGCGTGGCTTAGGGAATCGTGTACCTGATGACGCGGCTATGGTGCTGGTGATCGGACCTCAACGCCCGTTCCTGGATCAGGAACTCCTCGCGCTTGCTGAATATCTCGAACGTGGAGGATCAGTTTTATTTGCTCTTGAGCCGAGCTCTGATTTCACTCTGGCGGGACTGCGTGACCAACTGGGTATTGAATATCAGTCAACCGTGCTCGTCGATGATCAGAATCACCTAAGGCAGCGAGGCGGGCTCTCTGATCGTCAGCTCATCGTGACAGACCGCTTCTCTTCACATGCCGCGGTAACCACTGCAAGTCGCGCAGGTGCAGGATCAGGAATACTCCTTATGGGGTCAGGACATCTCACTTCTATAGAGGAAATCGAAGGGGTCCGCAGAAGCTTCATCGTGCACTCGCGGCCCTCTACGTTCGCTGATCTGAACGGTGATTTTCAATTCGATGAAACGACAGAGTCGAGGGGTAGCCACGAACTTGCGGTGGCCATCGAGGGTGTTGCAGGGGGTGAGCGTGACAACCTTCGTGCATTGATTTTTTCTGATGCCGAAATGTTTACGGACGGAGTTCTCGGCAGCCTGGTATCAAATGCCACGGTGGCAGCAGACGGAATTCGTTGGCTAGGCCGCGAGGAGGCATTCTCAGGTGAGATGGTTTCGGAAGAGGACGTGCCGATCATACACACACGGTCGCAAGACGTTGCTTGGTTCTACGCCTTGATCATTGGGATGCCCACGCTCGTCCTTCTGGTTGGACTGGTGACTCTGGGTTCACGTAGAAGACATAGGATCAGGAGTTTGGTGACGTGATCGCTACCAAGATTCATGGGTGCCTACTAGCCATCGCTCTACTTCTGGCTCTCCAAACATGGAATAGAGAAGCACCCACCGAAATCGAACTTGAAAGAATCCTCGTATGGGAGAGGGATACAAGCGCTGTGCTTTCCGTCACTTATCGATCGTCAGATATGGATTTAGTACTCAGCCGTCGCTCAGAGAACGATCAGTCTTTTTGGGCAGGATCTGAGGTTAGCTACCCCGGTGGAGTTGGCGACCCCGACCTAGATACGCTTGTTTTTCCACTAGGACTACCAGGTGGCAAGCTGATTAAGGACTTCGCAGAATTCCGGGTCCTACGTGACCTAGGTGGTATTGGGAGAGATCGTGCAGACGAATTTGGACTCCATGAGCCTGAAGCGACTGTGTCTATTGAGTTTAGTGATGGTGCCGAAGACTTGTATCTCGGAAAGACACCCGTCGGATCTGAGGACCGCTACGCGTGGGATTCTCCTGAAGGCAGTCTGTACGTTATTCCTGCGGATGTAATCAGACCCTTAATGCTAGGATCACCGGCTCTTCGTGAACGCCAGGTTCACTATTTTCTCGCATCTGACGTCCTTCGAGTCCGGATAGAGGTCGGCGGCCGAGAGCGTGTAATGGTGCGGCAACCGTCAGAAATTGGCGATCCGGCAATCTGGTATCCGCCAGGTTTCTCCGGGCAACCTGACCTAACCTTTGCAAATTTCATGCAGCGGGTTGGCCAAGTCTCAATCGAAGGTTTTGGAAAGGAAATACCGGCGGACTCCCTCGCCGAATTGATGCGCATCGAATATTTCAATGAAGACGATGAAGAGATTGGCTTCTTAGAACTCTATACTAGATCAGATGCATCTGGTGACGATTACTATATCCTCAGCGAGCGAACAAAGACCCTTGCTGAAACGGTCAAGTCACTCGCGGAAATGGTAGCCTTGGACTTGACAGATATTTTTTGAGTATTAACAAGAGATTAATAGAGAACCCTTTTCTCTACGCTGGTTAAGTGGCAGCTTCTATCTTGATCAATCGGGAAGGGAATCTTCTTTTTCCCGGACACCACTTCCTTGCAAGTTTCACTTAGGAGATGGGTATGCGTACTCGTTGGTTAGACAAATCAAGGGCAATGTTTTCAGTAGCAGCCGTTGTCGCTGCCTTTGGGCTTGCTCTTGGGCCATCACAGTTGGATGCTCAGGCGGGGACCTTAACAGGGACAATCACCGCGGCATCTACCGGCCAACCCGTTAATGGCGTTCAGGTTACTGTAGAGGGTACCAACTTCGGATCACTGACAAATACCGCAGGTCGTTTTGTGGTTGTCGGCGTTCCCGCTGGTACTTATACGATCCAAGCGCTAAGCGTGGGTTACCGGACTGAGACAACAGATGCGACGATCACGTCGGGAGGTACCGCCACTGTTGAATTTAGCATGACGGTAGCGGCAGTGAATCTCGATGAAATTGTCGTGACGGGTACCGCAGGTGCTGTTGAGCGACGGAAAATCGGTACAGCAGTCGCATCACTCGATGTAGCCAGCATCGCGGAAGCTATGCCAATTGAGAGCTTCAGCCAGATTCTCGAAGGTCGTATCCCTGGCGTGCGTTCCGTGGGAACCGTCGGTGGAGTGGGAACGACGAGAGTCTTGAAAGTTCGCGGCACAGATAGCTTCTCACTTGGCCAGCGCCCGATGATTTACATCGACGGTGTTCGAGTCGATACCAAGGGTGCCGAATGGGGTTCCAGTGCAGGTGGATCGACGACTTGCTGTGCATTCTCCGGTGGGGCAGGTGAGGACAGACTTTCCGACCTGAACCCTGAGGAAATTGATCGGGTTGAGGTGCTCAAGGGACCGGCTGCTTCGACGCTATATGGCTCAGAAGCTTCAGGTGGTGTGATCCAGATCTTTACGAAGCGTGGCCGCAGCAACAGCCCGGCCAACTTCACATTGAGCACCTCAGTTGGGTACAACAGGCACCGGGCAAACTTGCCAACGACGCTGCGCAGCAACTTCAGTGGTCCAGATGGTACAGTTGCCTGGGATCCGAATGAAACGCTGATCGAGAACGGCCTGATCAATACTTATGACCTCACAGTAGATGGTGGTGGCGAAGAGGTCACATACTTCGTTTCTGGTGGATTCAGCTATGAAGAAGGATCGATCAAGCCAAATGATCAGAAGCGCGGAAACATGCGCGTGAACCTAAACTGGACGGCATCCGAGAACATGACGATCGGTGTGACGTCTGGTTATGTACGTAACCGCATCTACTCGCTTCAGTCAGGTAACAACTGGCTTGGAATCTATACCAATGCATTGTTAACCAATCCGCTGAATGCTACGAAGGATGAGCCTTATGGTGGCGGGTTGGACGTGACCGTTGCAGATGGTCAGGCCATCTCCACGTATTCAGATACAGACCGGTGGACTGGTTCGATCAACGTGAACTGGAATCCGCTCCCGAATTTCACACATAAGGCAACGGTTGGGTTGGACGCGCTCAACGATCAAAAGACTCGCACGCTGCCTTTCGGACGGCACTACACATACATCGGGAAGAGTGGCGAGCGGAACATCGGTTACCGCAATAGCAGGGTGTTCACGGGTGACTACTTGGCCACTCTGGACTACAAGCTCGGCGATATCCTGAGCTTTTTCGGTGACATCGGTGGTAGCCTTGCATTCGGTGGACAGGGGTACTGGAATGTCGATTCCTATTCGATGGCGACCGGGAAGGACTTTGCAGGTGAGGGTGTAACCACGGTGGGTGGCGCTGCCCGTAGCTTTGGGGGCGAAACTTTTAGTGAAGACATCAACTTGGGAGCCTTTGTCCAGAACCGTTTTGACCTCTCGGACGATCTATTCCTTACAACTGCGGTCCGCATTGATGGGAATAGCGCCTTTGGAATAAACTACGGCTTCCAGATATACCCCAAGGCTGATGTGGCGTACAACCTGCCCGTCAGTTCAATACCTGTGGTGAGCAGCGCGAAGCTCCGTGCGGCCATCGGCATGGCCGGTAAGGCACCAGGAGCTTTTGCCAGTTTCCAGACTTACTCTCCGAATACGGTACTCGAAGATTTGGCCGGCGTTAGGCCGTCAAACCCGGGTAACGACATGCTGGAGCCGGAGAACAAAGTCGAACAGGAGTTTGGTCTCGACCTGGGATTGTTCAATGATCGGATTGGAATCATCTCAACCTACTATGACGCGAGGACCAAGAACGCCCTGCTCGGTATTGCTCTTCCTCCAAGTGAGGGCTTCTCATCGTCACAGCAACGTAACGTGGGTGAAATCCAGAACCGGGGCTTTGAGTTCCAGTTCAACGCAACAGCGCTTGACATAGGCTTCCTGCGTTGGCAGACAGGGTTCAACTACGAGTGGAATGAAAACAAGATCATCGATCTTGGCGAGACTGCTTATGCAGACTCGATTCCTGTCTACGCTGCGAACATGGAAAATGGAGCCTGTAGCTCCGTGGCGACCTGCGATGTGGTCGCTAGCTGGATCCACGTCAATCGTTTGGGAGGCTTCCGCGAGGGTTACCCGATCGGTGCCATCTTCAGACGTGGCGTCATCGGTTGGGATCCAACGACCCTCGGCCACATTAGGACAACCTACAACCCTTATTGGGGTCAGTCCTATCCGGGCCAAATGGCTTCGTTCTTCAATGATGTAGCGATTGGTAACTCGTTGAGGCTTGCGTTCCAAGTCCGCGGTGAGTGGGGTGCGAACATGGTAAACTCTGACCGTGGTTACGGTGTACGCCAGTTGGCGTATGACGAGTATCTCCAGCACCTCGCACCGGGCGGTGCTACTACGGCAGAGAGTGATTCGACACTGAATTATCACCGCCTAGGATACCCGGTCGATTCTCGGGACAACATCCGGCTCCAAGAGGTGACCTTAAGCTGGCAGCTTCCGGACGCCCTTTTGGGTGGTCTTGGGTTGTCGAGAACGTCAATCTCACTTTCAGGTTACAACCTGTACTGGTGGGATGACTGCAACTGCCCCGACCCGAACCAGCAATACAGGGGCGGGCACGACTTTAGTACATCTCCCTTCCTAGGCGTTCCTCAACCCAGAAGATTCCTCTTAGCAGTACGAACTAGATTCTAATGAGCAACCAGGAATTATCTCGGACTGATAGGAGCAAATTGATTATGAGAATGAATAGAAAAAGTGGAATACTTGTTTCGATCCTGATTGCTGTATCGGTGGGTGCATGTGATGACATCCTTACGGTGTCTGATCCACAAGCGTACACATCAGAGGATCTAGATTTTGCACTGCCAGCGATCGCGAATGGTGTCGAGGGTACAGTCCATGAAGTCATGGATAATTTCGTGGTCTATCAATCACTGTTGGGCGATGTCTATCAGCATACGGGCACGTGGTCGGGCTACGATGAGACAGATCATGGTCGGTTCCAGTATGGGACGAGCGCGATGGACGGCACCCACAATTCGTGGCTCAGAGCGCGGTGGTTTGCGAATGATGCCGCGGACCGTATTACACGTGTGATGGAGGGTGCAGCAGCCACAGATCCTATGCTGGCCCAGGTGAAAATGTCTGAAGCCATGGCGGATCTGATGATCGGGATGACGTTCTGTGAGTCACCCTTAGTCGCGTCGGGTCCGACAGCTACGGATACCCAGAACCTCGAGCAGGCAGTAACGAATTTCGGTGAGGCCATAGCAGCCGCGAAAGCCGCAAACAACTCAGAGTACGAGTATGCTTCTGTGGCAGGGCTAGCGCAGGCACACCTGCTACTTGGTAACTACGCTTCAGCGGCTGCAGAAGCGGCAAAGATTCCAGCTGGTTTCTCCTACGACGCCGTATTTAACGAGGAGGACACGAACTGGGTGGTCTTGGTTACGACCAAGGGCTTCAATGAAGCTGCAGGACTCATGTACAAATGGTGGCCGAAAATAGACCAGACCACCACGCAGTCATCATATATGCGTGACCCACTGACGGATGAGCCAGACCCAAGGATGGCGGTTTACTTCGATGGTGAAGTCGCAACTGACAATGAGACGCCTCACTACAGTCAGTACAAGTATGCACTTGAGAACGCAGATATCCCGATGCTTCATTCGGATGGTATGCGGCTCATCGAAGCTGAGGCAAAGTACAGGACCGGTGACTACGCCGGCATGACCACGATCCTCAATACGCTCAGAGCAGCGGTCGGGCTGACTGCATTTGCTACACCGACTGATGATGCTACTGCTCAGTCATATCTTCTGAATGAGCGTTTTGCTGAACATTTCATGGAAGGACGTCGCAGAAATGATCTACATCGGTTTGGTCTTATGAAATCAGTATTCGCAGCGCTGAATGGCGGTGCAGGGGATTCGGAACGTCCGGCATCTGGGCGACCGACTAAGTTCTCTATGACTGATTCTGAGCCAACGTATAACCCGAACATTAATAATGATCTTACCCAGAGGTGTCTGCCTAAGACCTGACTTCTGTAGTGAAGGGAAGGTATAGGGAGGAATAGACGGAATTGGCGCGGTCGCCGGCTTGGCGTGCCGCGCCAATTTCTTTTTAGCACTTATAAGTGATGATCCTGAAAAGCAAACAAGCAGTCGTTGGAATTAGACGAGTTTCTGTCTTGAGCCTGAAATGCAGAAACTTCCAATGTTTTTGGACTGCTGCGGTGCTTATTCTCTTCAGTCCTTCGCTGGCTGAGGCTCAGCGGGATCGAGTTGGTACAGCCTCAATCTCCGGGGTCGTGCTTGACCAAGAAACGAATGATCCCGTGATTGGTGTCGAGATGAGCGTGGACGGGACTTCCGCACTTTCGATCACGAACGAGCACGGGGAATTCCACTTCGAAGAAGTTCTATCTGGATCTCTTATTCTCAGATTACGCCGCTTAGGATATCAAGAAAGGACGGATTCTCTTTCGGTGCCTGCGGGTACCTTGATCGATGTGACGGTTCGCTTATCCACTGACCCTGTCGAACTTGAGGAACTGGTCGTAGAAGTCAGATCTCGACTTTTGGAGCAGCGGGGCTTCTATGAACGTCAACGCACCGGATACGGCGGGGTATTCATCGATAGGGAGGCCATTGAGGACCGTAACCCTAACGTTTTGACAGACTTGTTTCGTACGATGTCCGGGCTAAGGGTCGTGTATGGTGGCTTATTCGGGCCAAAGGTATTCGTCAACCAAAACATAACATTCTCGGATGGTGGCCTTGGTTGTGAGCCGAGTCTAGTGCTGGATGGAGTTCGCTCCACTATGAGAAGCTATGATTTCATAGATCCGGTGGAGGTGGAGGGCCTGGAAGTGTACGCGGGTGGTGGAGCGCCTGGGGGCTTTAGCGATCCATGTGGTACCGTAGCGATATGGACCAGGATACAGGTCAGAAGGCGCTAAAGCGTTCTCAGGAAAAGCAAAACACTCTGTTGTAACTCGGGAGTGAGATCCTGGAATCTATAGCGTGCAGATTCTGCCTCTCCGCCATGCATCAGAATTGCATCCCTTACGCTCCGTGCTCTTCCGTCATGCAGGAATTCCGACCGGAGATGCAATCCTACCAGCCTCGTAGTTCTCCACTCGGATGGACGAGCACCGGGTACACAGATATCGGCTAACTCAGGTCCCATATCATGTAAGAGCACGTCCGAATAGATCCGGAAGCGTTTTTGATCCAAAGCCGCAGTTTGATTAGTTCCAGTCACGAATGTAGGAGTATGACAGTTCACACATCCTATGCTTTCGAAGATCCTTTCACCCTCTTCACCTGCTGCCTGGTCTTCAGGGTTATCTAGCGTACGACGTCCGGGTTGGGCCAGAAAACCAACGTAGGCTTTAAGTAGGGTTAGGTCTGATGTTTGTATCTCTGGGTCTGGAACCGGATCGCTTCCTTCCGCGAGCGGGAGTCCATTGGGCCTCTCTTCAGTGGGATGGTCAGGTGTAGTAAGACCCATTTCTCCACGGATCGCGTTTTCTATGAATTCACTCAGGGTAGCATGCTGGGCCTTGCTTCCGAAGCGCCCAAGTAACCCTTGGGGTCCAAGCCCTGGCCTCCCAGAAATCCCGTCACCATCTTGATCGTCCGGGTCGGCTCTGGTCAGGATATCATCATCATCGATCGCCTCGACAAGACCGATGCCATACAGTGAAGGTGCACGAAGTTCTGTTACCGCCGTGGCCGATACAGGAATCCGCTCAGGCAAAATCCCTGCAGTTCGGAGTGCAGGTACGACAGATGCCTGGAGTAGATCACCGCCATCTTCCTTGAGTAAATTACACCCGGTGCGTTCGTCGAAGTGGCTGACCTTGGTCACAGGCTCTGCCCCGTGACCTCCACTGGTTGGAAGATCGTGACAGGAGCTGCAGCTTACTTGGTTGAATAGGGGTCCGAGTCCTTCTTCTGGGGTGAAAGCTCGGTTGAAGAGAGCCTGTCCTAGCCCGAACTGCTCTGACTCAGAAGTAGTTAGGCCCGGGAATGGTGCCCCCGCAGGAGCCTCTACTTCTGTTTCATCTACAATCCCACATCCGGTAAGTACAAAGCAGAGTAGGATCGGTAAACGGGTCGAACTTCTTATCACGTGAGTGAATCTAGTTGTTCATGGTTTCGCCGAACTGATATACGAACTGAAACGTTTCCTGATCACCATTTTCACCTGCGGGGAGGAGTTTACGGAAGTCGTTATACCATTCCTTTTCATCGATCATAATCCGCATAGTCAGCGTGGCTTCTTCACCCTCGGGAGGGTATGTCTCTAGGAAGAATTGATGACGTTCCGTGAACGGATATGTTCTCTCAAATGGAAGGGCCACAGATGAGGTGTCTGAGTTCACGAGGTATACGACAGCCGGACAACTGGGATCGTCAGGGCACTCAGGATTGGGAATCATTAGGAAATGATATGATTGGACTACGGTCACATTGGATACATCTGAACTCCCGATTTCAACACTGACATGATCCGGAATATGCACTCCGGTCAAGAACTCGCATGCCCCCATTGATAGGACCATAAGACCAAGGATTAGTGCATTGCTGCCTCGGTTTGCCTTGAGGGTCGTGCATTCCAAAGATTCCCCGAAAAGTTTCATAACCAAATATAACCTGATCTTCACTATCAGATCCTTGTGATGATGTTTAGTTGAAGCTCAGTCATAGAATCAGGACCCACTTGTTTTGCACCTACGATAATTAGCCTTCAAATTCATTATTGTCTGATGTCAGGTTAAGAAAAATAAATGAGCGACTTCACAAACTATCTGCACTGAGAGGTTAGAGCATGCGACGCGTTCTACTATCACTTGGAATACTCTTGATTCTAACGGTCTCGAGTCTCACTGCTCAGGTCCCACGTCGGTCATTCTTGTTCAAGGATGCCCGTGGCGAGTTGGCACAAGCTAGGGCAAGAGGGGAAATAGATGTCCTATTGGTCATCGCATCGATGCCGGGTCAGAATGAGCAAGTAGCACAGTCAATCGCTGGACTTGGTGGTACGGTCCAATTTCAGGCTGATGAAGTCGATTATATCCGAGCGCGTGTTCCGGTTGAGGCAGTAGAGCAATTAGTCAGCCACTCGGCAGTACACAGCGTTGATATCTCTATTACCGGGTCCAGAGCGTTTGGGATGGCTGCTGATGCACCTGTTTTACCGAATAGTGAAGATTTCTTGGCATCCGGAATTTTCTCCGAAGCTGTGAATCCGGACACGATCATCTGGCCCCCTGTTCTATCTGACTATCCTATCAGGAACCGTTATAGCCCGCTCTTTGACATACGAGCTTCAGAATTCTTGGACTCCAACCCTACCTACGACGGTCGGGGAGTCAAGATTGCGATGATTGATATGAACCCCGACCCGCTCTTGCCTGAGCTACAGGTGGCTACTGACCTTGATGGACAGCCGATCAGAAAGATAGGTGTCTACGGAACTGCCCAGGACCTTGAAGAAGAAGACGACGGTCGGTGGATCCGCATGAAGGATATGGTTACGGCTGCCGACGGTGAATTTGCCTATCAGGATACCACCTATGTGGCACCACGAGACGGAACGTTCCGTGTCGCCCTCTTTAGTGAAGCCCGAGACTCTCTTGCTACGTTCGGAGGTTCCTTGGAGAACGACGTGAATCGGGACGGCAACCCGGAGGGCTCAAGTAGACTTTTTGGAGTACTCTGGGATGAGGAGACGAACGACGTTTGGGTGGATACCAATCAGGACCTGAGCTTCGCTGATCAAACTGCCCTCACCGACTATAATGATCGACCAGAGTTTGGGGTGTTTGGGATAGATGATCCGGATACCCCAATTCGTGAATCAGTCGCGTTTGGGATCCAGATCGCGCAGGAAAAGAAACTGATAGCCCTAAACCTTGGTTCGGCCAGTCATGCGACACTTGTGGTTGGCGCAGCCTTGGCAAACCGGGGTAGCGAGGGGCGATTTGATGGTGTAGCACCGGGCGCTCAGCTCATCAGCATCGCTGAGGGAGGGTCTGCCTATGGACAGATTGAGTCACCTCTTATTTCGATCAGAGATCATGGTGCGGAGGTAGTGTACTTTGAGCAGAGCTCCAATATCACAAGGAATTACCTTCTGAGAGATGGTCGTTTAGTACCGACAGTTATCTACGAACGGCTCATCGACAGGTATGATCCTGTCATCCTATCCCCTACCCACAACTACCCGATCCTAGGAGGAATTGATGATTTCGTAATGGCTAGGGGCCTGATCGGTATCAACGGACATGAGAGCAAAGAGAATTTCTTTATCAACCACGGAGTCCGTGTTGAGCATGATGACAATCTTCTCATCACCGGTGGTTACGGTCCTATGGGTAACGGGGCACTCAAACCCGATGTCATCTCTCCATCCAATTACGTGAGCACGGCGCTCGGGTTCATTGAAGGGCGTGCGATCCCAGGGCTTTACCAACTGCCTCCTGGCTACACGATTGCTGGAGGGACCTCGACAGCCACACCGACAGCTGCAGGGGCGGTTGCTCTTCTCCTCAGTGCTGCCAAGCAAGAGGGAATATCCTACGATGCACATCGTATCAAATATGCCATTACACGAGGTGCTCGCTGGGTGCCGCATCTGAAGCCACACAAACAAGGCAACGGAGTGATTAGTGTTGCGGGAGCTTGGGATATTCTGAAGGAATTAGACGAGGGTGGGGATGTGGTGAGCATTGTAGGTCAAGCACCTGTGAAGCACTCCTATAGCCATCTATTGGCTACCCCAAATGAGGGAGAAGGGCTGTATGAGCGGGACGGGTGGAATGTCGGAGATAGTGAAGAGCGAACGATAACGCTGACTCGAACCTCCGGCCCGAATGCTCCGATGACGTTCTCCGTGAGCTGGGCTGGGAACGAGGCGGGTACGTTTTCAGCACCATCTACGGTTACACTACCCTTGAATCGGCCCGTACCGGTATCTATCACCGTCAACCCTAATGTGCGGGGAGCTCACACGGCTCACTTTACTTTGGATCATTCGAGTATACCGGGTTATGTGTACCGGATGCTATTTACTGTCGTGGCGCCCGAATCACTTGATGTTTCTAACAATTTTCACGTACAGAGTTCTGTAGAAGTGCCCCGCCCAGGAATTCAAAGTTTCTTTTATCGGGTCCCTGAAGGCGCGGAGTCACTGGTCGTTGATCTGGGGTGGCAGGAGCGTGAGGTGAGTATGTCTATATCACGTCCCGATACTCGTGCGGTACGAGGTGACATCGTCCAGGCAGGGCAGGGGGTTAAGCAGGTAATTAACAACCCAATTCCTGGCGTATGGGAAGTCAGGCTATCTGACGTTGCTGACACCAGGACATTTGATTGGGAGCAGGCCAAGAAAGAGGAGCCAGTCCCACCAACTGAAGCGACTCTTTCGTTTACAGCGATTGCCGTTGAGGTGAGTGTCATGCAGCAGGAGACTGCGGGCCAAGAAACCGGCAGTGCAACTCATGATCTCTGGGTCACCAACCGAATGGGAGTATTCACCGGACGATTGATGAGCAACCCACTAGGGAGTGCTCGACGCCTGCAGCTCGAACTCGTGGAAAAAGAGCAGCAGATCTTCGAAGTCGAAGTGCCACCAGGATCTCCAGCTCTGATGGCTCGTGTATTTGATTCATCAAATCCAGACGCTGATGCAGACTTGTATGTTTTTGACTGTACTGGAGAGGAATGTACACCTGCCCGAACAGATGCCGACCCAGAGGGCGACGAGTCAGTAATTATCTGGAATCCATCAGCAGGGAAATGGAAAATCGTGGTTGATGCTGCTAACCAGCCAGCGGAGACGGTTACATACGAGTACCTAGATGCAGTCTTCAACTCTTCCTTCGGTAACGTTGCTGTTTTGGATGTTCCTCAGGAAAGAGGCCAGGATTCTCGATGGATGGCGAAGGCACATGTGTGGTCAGCTGGTAGCGGGAGCCATGAGCCTGGCAGGATCCCGTATCCAGCTGTTCTACTCGAGGGCTGGGAAGGTAGTCAATCCTTCCCGATAGGTATCCTGGAGCTAGTAAGAGACTAGGCGGTGTCCCGAAAATACTGTTTTAGTTTCTCGTGATAGATGCTTGAAGAGGGGGTGGTGTATGTATGCCACCCCCTCTTCAATAAGCTTTACGCGAACAGACTGTAGAGGACAGAACTCACGTCCCTACATTGATGCTAACGTATCCCCGCTTGAGTGTTCGGTAGATTGACCCCCACCCAGTCCTCTCTTTCGAGGGTGCGCTGACGCGGCCAGACCTCATTCAAGGTGTCTCCCTCGTACAGTCGCCCATTCTTCATGACGTGGGTGATCGTATTGGTATTCCGAATATCCTCCAACGGATTACCATCCAAAATCACGAGGTCAGCGAGTTTTCCAGCTTCAATGGATCCCAGATCTTCGCCCAGGCCAATTGCTTCGGCTCCGAGAATTGTTGCGACTCTTAAAGCATCGATCTCTTGCATCGCTCCCCCATGTATGGCCCAAAGCTCCCAGTGGTATCCGAGGCCTTGAAGCTGTCCATGACTGCCCACGCCTGCCCGTCCACCAGCTTCCACGATCTGTTTCACACCGTTGGCGTGCTTAGTGAAAACGTGCTCGTCATCTCGAAACCATCCCGGCCGTCTTCGGCTTTTCTGATCTAGTTCCGCGTGGGCAGTGAAGTATTGGAGCTTTGTATCGTCATGTGGATTTTCTCGGGAATAGAAATAATTCTCAGCCCAAGGCCCACCGTAAGACACTAAAAGTGTCGGTGTGTAGGTAATGCGAGATCCATTGAAAAGATCTACCACATCCGAGTAAATAGGAGTGATTGGAAGAGAGTGTTCTTGGCCTGGATAACCATCGAGTGCCATGGTCATGTCATACTTGAACATCAAACCACCCTCGGTAGTCGGCATAATCCCTTGTTCTCTGGCAGCCATGATGATCCACTGCCTCTGCTGCCGGTTACCTGACATGTACATCTTTATGGTTTTTGTGTCGTAGTATTCACTGTAACGACGCATGATGTCACGAGCATGATCCAGGCTCTTAATTGTTTTTTCTTGAGAATAATCACCAAAGATGCCCGGTCCTGTAGAATAGATACGGGGCCCGACCATCCGACCGCTCCGCACTAGGTCCGAGTAACTGAGTACGTCCGTAGTTGAAGTTTGAGGATCTCGGGTGGTGGTCACTCCATATGCAAGGTTCGCGAGATACATCCAAGACTGCGTTTTATGAAGCCCTTGTGGCGGTCTCATGTGACTATGTGTATCTACGAAACCCGGTAATACTGTTTTCCCGGATACATCGATCACCTCTGTTCCGGGTGGGATTGTTACCGAACCCCTAGTGCCTACTGCCTCGATTCGATTGTTTCGGATGACAATGTCTGCATCCTCGACAACTTCACGGCCATTCATAGTGATCACGTGACCACCACGGAGGACAACCGTACCACTGGGAATGTCCCGTTCGGCTTCGATAGACACGCGATGTTCGGTGGGCGTGTATTCCTGAGACTCCCCTCCTGTCTCGATCACTTCAGCGGCTTCTAGATCATAGACAAAATGAGCATTACCTATGAAGAAATGGACCTTACTTCCATCCGCGGCCCAGGCTGGGAATTGTGCTCCGATCTCCGTGATCTTGCGAGCAGGGAACTGAGCGTTATCGATGTTTGCAAGAGAGATGGATGGCGCCTCACCACCCAGTACAGGAACGGTCACGACGTAAATATTGTTCTCTAGTTCTGCCAGCGCCTTTCCACCGCTGGGTGCCATCTTGATAAGATCGGATGAATTTGGCGCGTCAGCTCCTTGTTGGGTTTCTCCCACGATCTTCAAATGGGATTTTTCATCTGTGCCATCCCATCTGATTGAGAGGAGTCCGTTTTCTGAATGATGCAGATAGATTCGGTCCTGTCCTTCGACAAAATGCGGATTGCTGCGGCCTTTTGCTGGTGCCACGAGCGTGGCCTCACCACCCGAACTCGGGATCCAGACGATATCGGTTTCGGCTCCTATAGCACTTTCGGATTCCTGAAATGCTCTGGCCGGCGTTCTAAGTGTTACAATCCGCTCACCATCTCTGCTCCAAGCAGGCTGTTGGTACTGGCTGGGAACGGTCGTGATTTGGATTGGCTGACTACCAACTTCAGTACTGATCTTCATTATGTGCCCACCGTTAGCACCCCAGGTGACGTACGCAATCCACTCGCCATCACGTGACCAAGTCGGGTGTGCTGCTGTCAGACTACTATCGTCTAGCTTGGTGGGTTCTCCGTCCGGATGATCCATGACGTACAGGTCATCGAGTGCGATGAAAGCGAGACTTTGGCCGTCCGGTGATGGCACTCCATCTCGTATCTGACGCACTGGAAAGGTTGGGCTGTCTTCGATTGGGTAATCGAATTCAACCAAAGGTCCAATTGCTATTTCTTCATGGACTTGAAATGGGACCTCTATTGGGTCCGATCCATCGACGGGGATACGCCAGATCTTGCCTCCATACGAGGCGACTACCTCACGTGAGTCTGGAGTGAAACTCATTCCAGGGTAGATGTCTCTGTCAGCGATAGACTCTTGATCATCCCGCTGAACGGGGTATGCAAGCCAGCGTTCGTCCCCAGTATCCAGATCCCGGATACGAAGACCGGTTTGGTCCTCGTGTCGTGTCGCATAAACCAATAATTCACCGTCAGAAGAAAGAGTCGGACGGAATGCTGACCCATAACGGGAAGAGCGATTGAAGGTTTCCCCGGTCTCGCGGTCGTAGATGGCTAATTGGTATTGCGGGAACTGCGCATTGTAGTCCCATGCGCGGCCATTCTTGACCGCATGCCAGATGTGGTGTCCATCAGTGGATACTGCCGCTCCAACGGTTTTTAGGCCGTCGTCTTCACTTATTAACGCTCGTCCTGGCCCTCCATCCCTGTGTACCATCCATAGGTTCACTACTCCGAGACGAGTTTCCCCCTTGGATGCCACGATATAGTCACCATCAGGTGTCCATTCGGGTGATAGCCACGACCCCTCGTTTCCTCTTGTGATCTGACTGGTATCACCTGATTGCAGATGAAGAGTCCATAAATTCTCACCACCACTTCGGTCTGAGACGAAGACGATATGGTTGCCTTGGGGGCTATACCGGGGTTGTCCATCGAATGCTAGACCATGAGTAATCCGAGTGGCATCTCCACCCTCGATCGGGATTGTGTAGAGGTCACCTAAGAGGTCGAAGACGAGGGTTCGACCATCAGGGTGCACATCAACAGATAACCAGGTCCCCTCATTCGTATTGATGGTGACCGAGCGTGATCCTTCTAGAGGTAGTCCTGCCTCGTCGCTTGTATTGTTGGGTGGGGTGTCTGCATGCTCCTGTAGGTTCAGGGCGTGCACCTCTCCATTCGTAGATATTAGAGTGGAGACTGCAGCAATCAGAATGTTCAGTTTCATAGAGTTTATTCCGGAGCAGAGTTTTCTCAGACCTTACCTGGGGGGCTGACAGCGTACGGATAAGGTATAGTGTAAAGACATAGGTTGGTGGCTCTTGCCGTGGATATGAGCTTGATTCTTGTATCAAGTTGACTTGCTGACCAGATGCATCTCCAGAAATAGGGGAGAAAGATGACCAGAACACTCAGTTTGATATCGCTGACTGCTGCTGCCTTTATGGGCTGTGCTGCTTTTCAGATTCAAGTGCTTCCGCCAGGAAATGGGGTTGATGAGAACATGGCAGTCGAAGTGTGTGGATCTCTAGAGTTGTTCACGAGTCTGGTAACAGAAGAAAAGGCATGGCGATCTGAGAACCCGGAAGTTGCTTATGCTCGTCCTCGAGTTGGTCAGTCACTATGTGAGCTCTATGCCTCAATAGGTGCCCCGAGCAAGAGCGAAATCATACAGAGTGCGGATGGTCTCGATGAGATGGAACTGCAATACAGGACCCGAGGCAGCGGAGTTGCAAATGTCCAAATTCGAGACTCTTCGGCTACCTCAAGGGGTGCGGGAGGAGGGACCAGTGGTGAACAATGGGTTTTTGGAGAAACAGATTCGAACTATATCTACCATGGGGTCCGCCTTAAGCAGCGAGATGGCGGTGAGTTCTTTGTCTCCGCAGTAGGGTGGTAGCGCGCGTTCTCTTTTGTTATGCAGGCTATAGGGAAACACAGGGGATAGAAGCTACTAATTGCCCAGGGTGATGGGATCAAGACGGATTGATCCCATAAAGATCTTGAGTTCGTGAGAAACTTTCTACGTACAGCTTAAAGACCCAAAGACCAGGCCAGCGACAGTTCCAAGGATGCCTACCCCAAAGCCAGTCCACTTCTTGCTGTCACTATCGCCATCTCTTAATACATAGCCCAGGGCTGCGCCTCCGAGCATGCCCCCACCCATTCCGAGAAGCATTGTTCGGCCACAGCTTTTGTTTTCAACTTCTTCTTGAACATCTTGGATAAACACTGCAGAGAGTTCGGATTCAATCAAGCTTGAGCTTGGTTGAATTTCATGGGCCGTGGGCCACATGAACTCTTCTGTGTCAGCAACTCTTTGGCCAAGAATTGGCTGTGTGAATATTAGGATGAGAAGACTGATTACAGGGATAACACGGAGCGACTGCAAGGTGGACTCTCCCTTACCGGAAGTGCAGATGTGATCATTAATATGGGACATGTTTGATCTATTCGCTTCCTTCAGCGTGTTTTTGGTTGTTCGACCTGGAGTTGGAGGCAAACCAAGAGGCACCGTCAAAGGGCTGGCACGGAGCGGTCTTATCCGGATTTCCTTAAGAAGTAGTTCGTAAGACAATGGTGGGATGATGCTACGAGAGAGCTACAACTGAATCAAATATGGATACTTCAGGCTGCTGCTTATCGAGTGTACGGAGTTGAGCGATGCTAGAACTCAGCAGCAGGCTGGTAGTCACTACAATTGGTTCATAAAGCGAGACATGTTAAATACTACAAGCGAATGAAGGGTATCCTTCATGAGACTGTTGCCGGGGTGGCGGAACGGTAGACGCGGTGGCCTCAAAAGCCGCTGTCCTTCGGGGCGTGCGGGTTCGAATCCCGCCCCCGGCATTCAGGAGTCGAGGGATGGTTCAGTTGCCAGGATTGTCCCTCAGAGTAGCGAGCCCCACAGGGCCATAAAAAACCCTGCGGGGCTCGGACCTGCTTTGGCCTTCAAAATAGAGAAAAGGCCACCTCAGACGTTTCTAGTATCCTCTGCTTCATCGTCTCCACCATCGGAGTCGTCGTCGCCTGAGTCGTCTCCACCCCAGCTTGGTGCTTCTGGTGCAGCGACTTCTGGTGCAGCGACTTCTGGTGCAGCGACTTCTGGTGCAGCGACTTCTGGTGCATCGTCTCCACCATCGGAGTCGTCCCCAGCTGCCATAAGGCCGTTTTTCAAGACAAGGCAGACCTGCATAATTGCAACACCGGCGATGACGACAGCGAACTGACTTAGGAAGCCATTCACATACTCACCAACCACTGGAATTACATCCAGGTTATCTGCGATCGTTGGCAGCAACACAGCCAGTACGTACATAGCTACCCGAGTGGCTACGTCTTCAATCGGATTTGTGAATCCCATGGCGAGACCAAGCACCACTAGAACGAGTGCGTAGTACCCAAACAGATCCGGGGCAAAGGCTGCTGCTACCGCAACAACCACTGACCCCCACATTAGACCTTTCTGCATATGACGACCCCTTATTGATGTTTCGCAACAAACGACTGAACTACAGCTTAAGCATGACCCCTTGTATATAAGTCACTCAGGGACTCCCGTAAAATAGAAAATCGCAAACCGTGTTGGCTGGAGCAGCAGCTGGCAGGGTATAATCCGTGACAGATGGATCGTGCTGTCCTTCATCCCCTTGGGAGGTCTTCTACACGTCTATATAATAAAGGGCCATTGAGGCAACTGAGCTGCTTGACCCTGACAGAGAGATATAACTAAAGGCGGCAGCTTCACTGGAGAAACGATGGGCGATAATGTAACCGAACCGAAGAACACTCTTTCGATCCGCGATAACCGGACAGGGCGAGACTACGAGGTCGATATCCTGGATGGTGACGTTATTCGGGCCATGGATCTGAGAAAGATCAAGGTCAAAGAAAGCGACTTCGGGATGATGGCATACGATCCTGCGTTCACTAATACCGCATCAACTTTTAGCACAGTGACGTATATTGACGGGGGTAAGGGGATCCTCCGTTACCGTGGGTACCCGATCGAACAGCTTGCGGAGCAGAGTTCCCATTTGGAAGTCGCATACCTGCTACTTAAGGGAGAGTTGCCAACTGAAACTGAGCTCGCAGAGTTCGTGTCTGAAGTTACGACTCACACGTACGTGCATGAAAACCTCAAGGATTTGCTAGAGGGCTTCCGTTACGATGCCCACACAATGGGGATGATGGTTAGTGCTGTCAGTGCGCTTTCCACGTTTTATCCGGAAGCAAAAGATGTTAGAGATCCTGCGGTACGCTGGCAGCAGATCGTGCGGCTGGTAGCAAAGATGCCGACGGTGGCCGCATATGCTTATCGACGTCGTCGTGGGTTTCCTTATGTGTATCCTGAAAATGAACTCTCGTACACGTCGAACTTCCTGAACATGCTGTTTCGTATTGAAGCCAAAGACTATGAGAAGCCGAATCCCGTACTGGAGCGAGCTCTCGACGTTTTATTCATCCTCCATGCGGATCATGAGCAGAACTGTTCAACCACAACGATGCGTGCCATTGGTTCCTCCGGCACAGACCCATACTCGGCGCTTGCGGGGGCGATGGCGGCCCTCTATGGCCCTTTGCACGGTGGTGCTAACGAAGCCGTACTCAGGATGCTCGAGCGTATAGGTACGCTGGACAATGTCCCCGGGTTCATTGAGGGTGTAAAGGCGAAAAAAGAACGGCTCATGGGCTTCGGTCACCGGGTTTATAAGGCGTACGACCCTCGTGCCAGTATCATCAAGCGTACGGCTGATGAGGTTTTTGAGGTGACAGAGCGTAACCCATTGTTAGACATTGCTTTAGAGCTAGAAAGAATCGCACTAAATGAGGATTACTTCGTCGAGCGAAATCTGTATCCAAACGTCGATTTTTACTCTGGTATAATCTACCAAGCAATGGGTTTCCCCGTGGAAATGTTCCCGGTCCTTTTCGCGATCCCAAGAGCTGTTGGATGGCTAGCGCAGTGGGAGGAGCTTCTCAGAGACCCGGAACAACGGATTGCTCGACCACGTCAGATCTATGTAGGGTCGGATGTTCGTGACTACATACCGATCGGGGAGCGTGGGTGAGCAAAAGGCAGTGAGTACTCCGGTCTGTATAGACCTCCTCCATTTGGGGCTTGAGGGTGCGATTGCATGCTATCTGATCGATGGAGAAGAGCCTGCCATCGTTGATCCAGGTCCGACGACCACACTTGAAAGGCTCACATCAGAACTCGCCGGTCATGGGATTGATAGTAAAGATCTTCGGCATGTACTACTGACCCATGTTCATCTGGATCACGCCGGGGCTACTGGAGATCTCTGCAAAATCTTTCCGCATGCGACAGTGCATGTCCATGAAGATGGAGCACCGCATTTGGTCGATCCCGAGCGTTTGGTCGCCAGCACTCGGAGAACGTTCGGAGATGCACATGATCGCCTATGGGGGGAGATGAGACCTGTCGCGAGTGAGCGAATAAGAATCTGGTATCCAGGTCAGGACGGACCCTGGAAGGCACTCCGTCCTTTGCTGACCCCTGGTCACATCGACCACCATGTTGCTTATCTAGATGAGCGGGATGGCACACTTTTTTCAGGGGACTCGATGGGAATTGTTCTGTCAGGTGGCCCGACTCATCCTCCGACACCACCACCTTCAGTCGATCTGCGCGCCTGGGCTGACACACTTTTACAAATCCGCCAATTAGGCTCAGAAAGATTTGCAGTGACTCACTTTGGTATTTATGAAGACGTTGATAGACGCTGCACTGAGCTTCAGAATCGCCTTAATGATCTTGAAACTAGAGTGCGAATAAGTCTCGAGAATGGTGACGAGGAAGACGCGCAGCGATTTGGAAACGAGGTGCGTGAAGAACTGGGGAAATACATGGGTTCAGAGAGGGCGGTCCGCTACTTCGAAATGTTCTCCGCGTCGATAGATTGGGAAGGTGTAGCTTTCTATTTAAAGCGAAATCCTTAAATGGAGACTGACCTTAACCAGATGGAGGTACATGATTTGATTGGCCAGGTACTCGCGTTCGGTGCTCGTGTCCTAGGGGTTAGCACGTTGGTGATACTCATCGCGACACCTTCCGCAGCTGCTATGGTAGTACAGCAGGATAATTCTTCATTAAGGCCAATTCCGGCACCAGTAGTTCTTCCGCAATTCTACGAGAGAGCACTCGCTCGGGGTTGGAGAAGCGAGGATGGGAGCCCGGGCCATTCATACTGGAAGCAATCGGTCTCATATGATCTAGATGCATCGCTAGACCCCGAGACAGGGCATCTAGAGGGTACAGCTCGGATTCTTTATGCAAACAATGCGCCTGCGACATTGCCCAGCGTTTTCTTGTATCTGTTGCAGAACCTTCATAAGGAGGGTTCACCTCGTTTGAATTCTGAGGAGATCACCGGTGGTGTGACTCTGACCAGCGTATTTGCGGATGGAGAAGAGTTGAATGAGGGGGATTTAGAGGCAGGTCCCAGCTATAGAGTCGATGGGACGCTGCTTGAACTCCGGCCGAGCTTACCAGTTGAGGAAGGAGACACACTTGAACTTGAGATTGGCTGGGAGGTAACCCTTCCTCAGAACGGCTCAGGCCGAATGGGTCACTCAGATCATGAGATGTATTTTGTCGCGTACTGGTTCCCGAAGATGGCTATTTTTGACGACCTCAGACTTTGGGATGCGGAGCCCTATCTCGGGAATGCAGAATTCTATGACGGATTCGCAGATTATACGGTTGCCCTGACCGTACCCGCTGGCTGGACAGTGATGGCTACCGGTTCACTAGAGAACTCTGAAGAGGTCTTCTCGGCTTTGACGCTTGACCGTCTTGAGGAAGCTGCGGTCTCAGACGAACTGGTGATGATTGCGGGGCAGGCTGAAAGAGATGCGGAGACGGTCACGGCGTATCCTGAGGATGGAATGCTGACCTACCGGTTTACGGCCGATAGTGTCCGAGATTTCACGTGGACACTTCAGCACTGGTTCGTGACCGGGATGAGGATGGTGAGGATGACCGTGTGCTAATCCACTCCTTTTGGCGTCCGAACAGGGCCCCGCTGTGGACGCAGCAGTGGCAATACGCAAAGCAATCGATTGAGCATCATTCAGCCTACACGGGTTACAGCTATCCTTGGCCGCATATGACATCAGTTGAGGGTGCGGACATCATCAATGGTGGGATGGAATTTCCGATGTTGACGCTTATTGGTCCTTACGAGGGGGGGGGAGCACAAGCTCTGTTCAGCGTCACGTCACATGAGCTCGCTCATATGTGGATTCCGATGATCGTTGGATCAAATGAGAAACGACACGCGTGGATGGATGAGGGCACGACCACCTTCTTAGCGAATGAGAGCCTCATAGAATTCTGGCCTGGTGTCGACCATCATCGGGTAGAAGCCAGAAGCTACTTGTATGCAGCTCAAGAGGGGCTCGAGCAAAGCATGATGAGACATGGTGACTGGTATGAGCCGGGCCCAGGTTACGCGACTGCTTCATACGCTAAGCAAGCTACACTAATGGTGGCATTAAGAGAGTTGATGGGGGAGGATACGTGGGAAGCCGCATACCGAGCTTTTATTTCGGAGTGGGCATTCAAACACCCTACCCCGTGGGACTTTTTTTCCACCTTCGAACGCTTTGCAGAACAGGATCTCGATTGGTTCTGGACGTCGTTCTACTTCGATACGTGGAAGCTGGACCACGCGGTTGGGTTGGTCCAGCCACGCACAGGAGGAGGGGGGACTGTTGTTATTGAGGACCGGGGGTTTGCTCTATTCCCAGCTTCGGTGCGTATAAGGACATCAGGTGGTGAAGAATTAGAAGAATTTATTCCTGTGGAGCACTGGCTTGCGGGCAATACTCAGTATGAGATCGAAATTCCGCGCGAAGCTGGGTCTGTGGTACGAGTTGAGGTTGACCCTGATGGATACACTCCCGATGTAGACCGTACCAATAATTTTTGGCCGCGGGGCTAACTTTCCTAGCATCGATCACATGATAGATATGCTGTTTTAAGAGTTGCGGCTTAAGTAAAACTCTTGATGCCCGGAGGGCTCTGCCGTAGGGCAGTCAGATATCGGAAAGGACCCGTGCTGGTTCGCTTCAGTTTAGTTGGGTACTCTACGCTGTCGGGCGAAGAGCTTTTCTGCAGTTCCTGCTGGTGTATAGGTGCGCCGGGGACGCGGAGTGCTCGGACATCGTTAGCGATCACATTAATCGTAGTACCATCTTTTTGTAATCGGCCACTTACAGCCAGAAACGTTTCCATACGAACGGCGTTTCGGTCTCGTTTATAGACATCAGGCCTCACGATGACATTGATTGGCCCGTGTTCATCTTCCATCAACACAAAGACGTACCCTTTAGCAGTACCCGGTCGTTGACGTGTTGTGACAAGCCCTGCAACACGCACCGTGCTCCCTTGTCTGAGAAGTGGAAGCCGGTCAGAGGTCAGGGTGTCTTTCGGCAGGACATTTTTGAGCAGCGATAGCGGGTGGAGTTCAGTTGAGAAATGGAGCATTTGGTACTCAGCGATCATCTGTTCAGTTTGTCCAATGTCTGGGAAAGAGAGATTCTCATACGGATTACCCAAGGCGAGCTCGGTTTGGGCGTGATTATCACGACTGCGTTTACAGCTCTTGTTTGTGTCAGGTCCGAGCCATAGTCCTGCCTGCCAGAGGAGTTCACGCCGGGTGAGACCAAACTCGTTAAAGCCACCCACCCAGATAAGGTTCTCGATCGCGGGCCGCTGGAGCCCGGACGGTGTTCTGCGTAAGAAATCAGTGAGAGAAATATAAGGACCGTTACACCTGCGTTCTTTGACGATATGCTCAGCGATTTCCCCCCCCCAGTTTCGCACAAATCCGAGTCCTATACGCAAGTCAGTTCCCTCGGCAGTACACACCACATCGCTTTTGTTTATGTGCGGGAGCAGTGTCTGAATCCCATTGCGGCGTGCATCCCGGCCGAGGACGTCGAGTGAATAGAAGCCCATCGGCTGGTTATTGAAGAGTGCAACATAGAATTCGGTCGGGTAGTGATGGCGTAGCCACGCCGATTGGTATGCTAGCAGGCCGAAAGCAGTGGCATGGGATTTTGGGAATCCGAATTCAGAGAAAGCTGTCACTTGTGCGAATACTTCACGTGCTGTTGCCTCACTGACTCCGTTGGTTAATGCGCCTTTCCGGAAGTTCCCCCAGTGGGCCATGAGAGCTTCTTTGGAGCGTTTCCGGCTCATCGCACGTCTCAGTTCCTCTGCTTGACCATCCGAAAAATTTGCAAGTGCCTGACAAATTTTGAGAACCTGGTCCTGAAAAATTACCACACCGAGTGTTTCACTGAGTGCTTCTTCCAGGAGAGGATGGGGGTAGGGGATCTCATAGTTGGGATTTTCTCGAATTATCTCGCGCCTCTTCACATACGGGTTTACCGCACCACCCACGATAGGTCCGGGTCGTACGATTGCTACTTGAATAGCAAGTTCAGCGAGGTTTCTTGGGCAAGTACGTCGAAGCATCTGGATCTGTGCACGACTCTCAACCTGGAAGAGGCCGACAGTGTCACCTGAGCAGATGCGATCATAGATCGCTTTTTCTTCGAAATCGATACGTGATAGGTCAGGGGCTTTGTCGTGACGTTGAGCGATCAGATTAATGCTGTCCTCAACCAGCGAGAGCATGCCGAGCGCGAGGAAGTCGATCTTGATGAAGCCTGCATCTTCACACGAATCCTTATCCCACTGGCAGAGGACCCGGCCTTCCCAGGCAGCGGGCTCAAGAGGGACAATCTCGATGAGCGGACGGCTTGAGATGATCATCCCACCCACGTGCTGAGAAATATGGCGTGGAAGTCCAGAGATGTTTTCAGCGAGTTCACCAAGCAGTCTCCAGAGATGAGCATCTGCGCGTGCTTTAAATTCAGGCAGAGCGCTGATTTCCTCAGCAAGCATGGAGGCTGAGCGGTGCTCAGCAAGCTTGGATAGCTTTTCGAGTTCACCAATAGGGAGATCGAGTGCTTTCCCAACTTCGCGGACTGCCGAACGAAGCCGGTATGTCGGAAAAGTACAAACGAGCCCCGTATGGTTATATCCGTACTTTTCGTAGACACGAAGAATCAGTTTCTCTCGGATGTCTCTTGGAAAATCTAGGTCAATGTCAGGGACGGTTCGGAGTGCCTCGTTAAGGAAGCGGCCTAGGAAGAGGTCGTTCTTTACCGGGTCGATGTGAGAGAGTCCGATCAAATAGCAGATGATTGACGATACTGAAGAGCCTCGGCCTCGGCCTGGGGGCAGGCCAGACCGGGCTCGATGGGTACCTCCACGAACTTCCCGTGCAACCTCATTAGCCAGTGACATGATATCCCGGTAGACGAGAAAAAATCCTGCGAGTCCGTGCAGATCTACGAGGGCGAGTTCGGTATGTAGGCGTTCCTCAGCCTCTTTTATCTCAGTGCCTCCAGGTTCATACAGCGTGGAGATTTTGGACTTACAAATTGCAGCGAGTGTTTTAAGAGCATCGTTATGATCTGATCCTTCAAAGTTGGGAAACTCGTACCCAAGGTCTTCGGTCAGGTCAAAGGCGGCACAACGTTCGGCGATCAGAAGCGTGTTCGTAAGCGCTTCTGGACGATTTTCAAAACGGTGCTGCATCTCCCAGGGTTCGGGAAGATGGAAGAGACGGTTTGCCCGGCGCACTCTGTGAGCGCCTTCGAGTGTAGTCCTGTTCTTGATCGAGACTAGTATATCTTGGAGCTGATGCCGTTCTGGCCTGTGATAGTGGACGTTTCCTGTTGCGACAACTCCGAGCCCCAGACGGCCCGCGAGGCGGGCAAGTGCTTTGTTACGGGACGCATCTCCCTTGATACAGTTGTCCTGCAATTCAGCAAAGACATTTCCGGGACCAAAGGATTGCACGAATTGCTTTGTCAACGTTTCTGCTTCAGCTACGGAAGATTCGAGTGCTGCTGCGATCGGGCTTTTTCGACATCCAGTGAGTAGGATCAATCCTTCGGAAAGCTCCAGTAGAGAGGATAATGGAAGTCGAGCGTCACCCCGTTCCGAGCCCATGTGTGCTTCGGTCAGAAGCTGACACAGGTTGGAGTAACCGGAAGGGGATTCAGCCAGGAGAGTGACATGGTGGCCATCTTTGGGTTCCTCCACATTCGGAAAGCAATCACGGAGGGTGACTTCGGCACCAGTAATCGGCTGGAGACCGGACAGACGCGCTGCTTGCGCAAACTCCATTGAACCATAAAGGCCATTATGGTCAGTCAGAGCTAAGGCTGGGTAGCCAAGCTCAACGGCACGCATGACCAACTCCTCCGGGTGGGACGCACCATCCAAGAAAGAAAAGCCAGAATGACAGTGCAACTCGATGTAAGGGTTCATCACCGGGTCCTTGACCTCCGCACATACCCACCCGGCACATCACCGAGTGCTTTAAATCACGTTGTCCCCACGTTTGTGGGCTCACCTCACTTGATCCCGAAGCGCAGAAACCGAAGATAAACCGAATATATTGCTCTGCAAATAGGTTAGGGTGATTTACGAATGAGCCTTAAGGCCTGAAATAGGGTTTTATATCTGCTGTTGCCTGGGTACCCGACAGAGCTGTACGATGCGCTCGACCTTAAGGGAGTACATCCATGTCTGACGTTGTATATACCTCTGCTATTGAGATTGTGCGTATCAAAGGCCCACACCGCCACGCCTGGCTTCCGGCTCATGAAGGGCCAGTCGAGTTTGGTGTTCATGGTGCGATCCAAGAGCACTACGGCGTGGAGCCCGAACGTGAAATCACCACCACGCTGGACTATGTGATCGCCTCAACTGGTGGTTGACTATTAGGAACCTTCGGAGGCGCGCTGGAAGCGCGCGGGATCAAGGCCAGTGACGGCACACTAACCGCCCGGGTTAGAGGAGAAGTTGAGACAGAAGATGGGATACTTGTCATTCGCCGGATTCACGTCACATATCAGCTAGAGGCAGAAGAGGAGCACGGGGATACTGTCCAACGTGTGCATGAGATGCACGCTGATAGATGCCCGGTTTATAAGACGCTGTCACCTGCAATAGATATCACAACGGAATATCGGTTGGAGGCGACTATTTCCTGAATAGAGCCAACTCTTGAGGGGAGGCCATCAGGTCATATTAGAGAGATCTTCATTACACCTGGCCAAAGAGTGTCTTGCCTTCACTGAGAAGGTCGCTACATGCGATCGATACTCTTTCCGACATTCCCTCTTCGGCTTTCTTCAGGTACGATCGTGGATCATAGATCTTCTTGTTACCGATTTCTCCATCTACCTTGAGCACGCCCTCATAGTTTGTCATGACGTGGTCCACAATCGGTCGCGTGAACGCGTACTGGGTGTCGGTATCAACGTTCATTTTGACGACTCCGTAAGCCAGTGTCTCACGGATCTCTTCAGGTAAGCTTCCACTACCTCCATGGAAGACAAGGTCCATCTCTGCTTCTGAGCCGTACTTTTCGGTTACGGCAGCCTGTCCCTGTTTGAGGATCTTCGGACGTAGCTTCACAGCCCCAGGTTTGTAGTGACCGTGCACATTCCCGAAAGTTGCCGCAAATGTGAAGCGGCCGATTTTATGCAGTGCTTCATACACAGAGAGCATATCTGCGGACGTAGTATATAGCTTCTCCTCAGGGGTATTTTCAGTTCCATGTGCACCATCTTCTTCACCTCCGACGACACCAGCTTCTACCTCAAGAACGATCTCCTGCTCGGCACACATATGCAGGTACTCTTGAGACAGGGCCATATTGTCATTCAATGATAGGTTTGAGGCGTCGAGCATATGGTTCTGGAACAGGTTTGTCTGACCTCTGCCCCGTCGCTCTGCCGTGGCCTGTATCAGTGGTTTAAGAAAAGTTTCTGCATTATTAGGTGGACAGTGGTCAGTGTTCATAGCGATCAGCACATCATACTGCTGGGCAAGGATGTGAGCGGCTTCTGCGAGCACGATGCATCCATACGCTGCGTCCTTATTGGCAAGCCCGGATGCGAACTGTCCCGCTCCTGTCGAAAACTGGATGATCCCGTCGGATTTTGATTCCGTGAAGCCCTTCATCGCAGCATTTAGTGTCAGGATAGATGTACAATTGATGGCCGGATATGCGTAGTTAGAATTCTGAGCTGAATCGAGCATCTGCTTGAACTGATCAGGTGTGGCAATCGGCATTCTAGATATTGGGTCAGGTGATTTAGTGTCAGGATCACACTAATAATGTAATAGCAAATGAGAGACTCGTGTTCCCACTATTTTAGTTAAATACACGCCAGCTTAAGTATAGAGAAACCAGCGATTAAATCGGGTCGTAACTTCGTGAGTAGCACCAATAATATTGGATTAAATCTACATACCCGGAGGTGTGAAACGTCCATCAATTGCAGTCCATCCTCCATCTGCAAAGAGGACCGTTCCAGTCACATAACTTGCCGCTTCAGACGCTAGAAATACCGTGGGCCCGGCCATCTCTCGTGCTCTCCCCCAGCGCTTGAAGATGTTGCGTTCAGCATAAGCCGAGTACCATGCCGGGTTATCCTTAATCGGTGCTGTGAGCGGTGTATCAATCACACCCGAAGGACCTAGTTCCGCAGCTGCGGCCCTAACCATCTGCACAATCCCTGCCTTAGTGGCTGCATACAAGCTTTGGCCAGGCTCGACGACTACTGAACGAATCGAAGAAAAGAGAATGATTGAGCCTGATCCTTGGGATGTCATGATCCGTCCAGCAGCCTGGATCACATGCGCGTTCCCTTTGAGGTTCACACTCAGCACCCGGTCAATGTCCTCATCCGTGTACTCCAGAATAGGTTTGCGGACATTTATACCAGGTGTGCAGACAACGATGTCGAGAGAACCTTTCTTAACATTAAAGGACTCAAAAGCGGCAGTAACAGCTTCCCCGTCTACGATATTGAGTTGGCTAGCATCTGCTTCACCACCCATCTCGGTAATTGTCGCGGCTGTGTCTAACGCTCCTGCGATATCAATATCCAGACAAAGTACGGATGCACCGTGTTCGGCCAGCGCGGTTGCAACTGCCTCGCCAATTCCTGAGGCACCACCCACCACAGCAGCGTTCTTCCCTTCAAGACTGAACATCGAAACCATCAATCTGCTCCTTAAGCTTAGAACGTAATCTTTTGTTGAATGCGTGTTTGGCGAGCCAAGAAGACTAAGAAAAAAGCAACTGCTGATGCTATGATCCCCATCAGTGTGGGGTCGAGTAAAACGGATACTTCACTAAGGTGCGAGAGTCGAACAGTGAAAAGCACAGCGATTCCCACCCCGATTGCCGAGAGAGCTTCTGGTACCCCTGCTTGCCGCGTATGTAGACCGAAGGCGATCGGCACGAACAGACTGACGCTCAGCACCGAGTAGAATACCCTAAGAGAATCGATCACGGTCGGGATTATAATTGCCAATAAGATGCCCAGAATACCGCCGGTGATAGCCGCGTAGCGGGCCACCCTTAGAACCTGACCATCCGTCGCTTCGGGAGCTAGATAACGCTTATAGAGGTCTTTTGACAGTGATGTGGAAAGCATAAAGAGGATCGCATCAGCGCTACTGACTTCAGCCGAGAAGACTGCCGCGAGACCCAGTGCACCAAAAACTGTCGGTAAGCCAAGCGTTAGCACTGTGGGTACAGCGAATTCTACCTGTTCCAAATCAGGGATGTACACCCGAGCAATCATGCCGAGAAGTGGTGGCGCCAGTGCGAATACAAGGAGGACGAGTCCCTGCATCCCAATCCCAATTCGTAGCACTCGCTCACTCGAAGCACCATATGCTTTCTGGAGCAGGCCAGGGGAGATGATGAAGGCTGGGACGATCAGAGCGACTAAGATGATACCGGATCCAGATCCCGCCCAAAAATCCAAGTATTCTGGTGTGGGTGCTGCTGCGACGACGGCCTCCCACCCACCTGCCATCGACAAGGCGAGCGGGACGCCGATTGCGAAACCGAGCAACAGTACAACGAGTTGAACCATATTCACCCAGGCGGAGGCCAACAGTCCACCGGCGCTGAAGTAGGCTGTTATCACAACGCCACCAATAAGAGCTCCTGCCCATCGAGGTGCTCCGAGCACCCATTCAAGGATTTGCGACATCGCGATGAGCTGTGCAGCTAAGATTACTAGCGTGAGCACCCACAATAGGACCGCGATTGTCGCACGTACCGAGCTGCCATATCGGTACTCTAAATAGTCGCCAGCCGTGTAGAGCCCATGAGCGGAAGCAATCCGCCAAATTCTGGGTCCAAGCCAGATGGCAAGTAATAGTGATCCGATACCAGCTGATCCGACCCACCACCATGCTGAGATGCCGTTTGAATAACCAAGACCTGCCGCTCCAATGATCGACCCTGCTCCAATGTTGGCTGCAAGAAACGTCGAAAAAATGAGCCCGGTCCCAAGGCTTCGATCGGCAACGAAGAAACTCTCACTCCCCCGGACACGCCTCGAGACCCAAAGACCGAAGAAAATGAGAGCGACGGAATAGCCTATAAGGATTCCAAGTTGGAGTGCGACGCTCTGTTCCATCTCCAAGCTCAACTGGGTTTGGCTTTTCTAATTTCGGGTTGCATGGGTCAGTGGTCTGCTACTACCTACCCAGATCCGAGACACTCGGAATCCCTGGTAGGCCTTCAGCTAACCTTACTGCTCGAAGAATCGCCTCAGCCATTACATCAGCTGCTAATGCTCCGATCAGGGTCACGTTCTCTTGCCCTTCGAGTGTCCCAGTCGCTAGAGCAAAGACTGTGTCACCATCCCCCATCGTGTGGGCTGGGTAGATTGTCCGAGCAAGTCCGTCTTGTGCCATCTGGGCAATTTTCGTCGTCTGAGCTTTTGTGAGTTTTGCGTTCGTCGCCACCAGCCCAATTGTAGTATTTGCACCGCTCTCGATCTCAAACTCGAAGTCTTGGCTACTACCTTCACCTCGGAGCACTTTGCGTGCATCCAAGAATCCCGAACCATCCGGGTTGAGCATCCCAGCCACCACTTCGCTTGTTGCTGGATCGATGATATCACCTACCGCGTTCACCGCGACGCCAGCCGCGACCACGAGGCCATTATCAAGCGTGATCGACGCTGTGCCAAAGCCGCCCTTCATGGGTCTCCCTCCACCCATCTTCCCGACCGTAGCGCCTGCACCTGCTCCGACCGACCCTTCTTCTGGAGGCCTAATCGACGCCGTTTCAGCAGCGATGTAGCCGCACTCGGGTCCGGGACGGATCTTTCTGTCTCCCTCCAGTCCCAGGTCGTACAGGATTGCCCCTACAACGATTGGCACAACCTTTTGTCCAACGCGGTAACCGATATCCTCCTCGTCTAGATAGCGCATGACACCTGAGGCCACGTCCAACCCAAATGCACTTCCGCCTGAGAGAACGACCGCGTTTACCTGCTCAACGCTGTTAACTGGATCAAGTAGTGCCAATTCCCTGGTCCCCGGGGCACTTCCACGCACATCAACTCCCCCAGTCGCACCGTCTCTGGCGATAATGACGGTACACCCTGTTGCTCGTTCGCTAAGCGTGTAGTGCCCGAGCTCAAGTCCGCTAACCGCTGTTAGTCCCCAAGAGTCTATCGCCGGATTCTCTTGAGCTATCACTAGCTCATGTGAGATCGGGGCCCCCAAAAAGAGGGCCCCGATCCAAAACTTTCGCATAGTCAAGATTTCCTACTCCCTAGGTAGCTTTGGCTCCACATCCAATCGTTCATCTGGTGAGCCGAAGCAGTAATAGAATCCATTTCCTCCTGTAGCCTGAAGATTTTCCTGGCTACAGCCTCTGGAGTTGTGGGCAGAGTTCCATGAGTTGGGGTTCTCACCTCCACCCTGACGGTCATGATGACCAACACGTGTGCTGCCTTCGCCGTTGCTGGTCCAGTTATCGCAATTAGTGTAGCCCTCACCACCTCCGTAAGATGTACCATCGAGATTCGATCCGGTGAGGATATCGTGCATGTTCGGAGAATCACTCCGGCCATTTACAATGCTACCCCTCTCGTTCAACTGCGTCTCCTTGGTAAGGTTCACATCTTCGGAGTGAAGATGAGTTGCATCACGCGCGATCATTGCTCCCGCGTAGTTGTACCAAGGTCCGCCACCGATACGATCACGGGCGTTAACGGCAGACAGGCCGTTTCTCGCGATTGTGCTGAGGTAGGCTCTCCATAATAGGTCATCGCCCAACCCCGCTGCGTAGGCGAGATCTGTACATTGCTGATCTGCGCCCTCTAGGCCGCCAAGATTTGCTCCGTCACCAGGCCCGGCACTCGTGATGAAGAAATTCATCCTGCCATCCTGAGCGAATACTGGAATAGTGCTTACGAGGGTCAGCGCCACTAACGCTGCAGTCACCTTTTTCACGTTGTTGCTCCTTTTGAGGTCGAACCGGTTCACTCGTATCCTAACGGTGCACCGACTCTACATAGACTGGGGAAATGTCCGGTGCTGTAAGTGTGGAGGCAAGGAGTACTAGGCTTTCGCTAAACATCTAGTTCCATAGCTTGCTCAGCTATGACTAATTCCGAGGCTACAGATCGCGTGCTTACCGAGGTCGAAGCTGGCCGTGATGAGATCCTCGCATTCACCGCCTCTCTGATCCGGATTCCCACAGTCAATCCTCCGGGCGAGTGCTATCGTGATTGTGCTGAACTAATCGGTGAGCGATTGAGTGGATCGGGTATGGATGTGGAATTTGTGGAAGCTCAGAACCGACCTGAGCACACTACGGAACACCCCAGGGTGAATGTGATCGGCCGGCTCGAGGGGATGGCTTCTCGACCGTGTATCCACCTCAACGGTCACTTTGATGTCGTGCCCCCAGGCGATGGATGGAAACTTGACCCTTTCGGAGGAGAGGTTCGGGATGGTCGGATCTACGGAAGAGGAGCTTCCGACATGAAATCAGGTATTGCGGCTGCAGCCTTTGCTGTAGAAGCAATACGGAGATCTGGTGTTTCGCTATCAGGTTCTGTGGAGCTCAGTGGCACTGTCGATGAAGAGAGCGGCGGCTACGCAGGGGTCGCACACTTATGTAAGGCGGGTTATCTGGCTGCTGAACGCACCGACTACGTTGTGATACCGGAACCGTTCGGACCAGACAGAATCTGTGTCGGCCATAGGGGCGTCTACTGGTTTGATGTCATCGCCGAAGGTCGGGTAGCACACGGGAGTATGCCGCACTTAGGTCGGAGTGCAATCAGTGATATCGGTGTGCTTCTGTATGAGATTAGGGCAAAACTTGAGCCGGAGCTGGCAAGTCGAATTTCAGTGATGCCGGTAGTCCCAGAAGAAGCGCGTCATCCCTCGATCAATGTGAACGCCGTCTGGGGTGGCCAGGTATCGGAGGATCAACAATCGCCTTGTGTAGCAGATCGTTGCGTAGTGACTTTCGATCGACGCTTCATCCGAGAGGAGTCTCTTGACGAGGTTAGGCGTGAAGTAGCGCAAGTCGTGGCTGCAGTGGAGCAAGAGAATGAGGGCTGCTCTTTTAGGATCGAAGAGCGCATGTCTGTGCTTCCGACTCAGGCTCCCCAGGACTCACCGCTCATCTCAGCACTTTCTAAAGCCATCAGAAAAGTGCAAGGAAGTGAAGCTGAGCTTGTTGCCAGTCCAGGGACGTACGACCAGAAGCATGTGTCTCGCCTTGCTGGCGTAGACCACTGCGTGGCTTATGGACCGGGTCCATTGGAGGAAGCGCATCAACCTGATGAGTCTTGCTCAGTTGATGATATTGTCACGTCTGCTCAGGTAATGGCTCTTGTGGTGCTTGAGCTAGTAGGGTAGCTGGCTAAGCCTCCTCGGCCCCTGGGTGTCCGTCCTCGATCACAAATTTGGCACGCGTTTCAAGGGAACCGCCAACCTCGGTTACAACTGGAACCACCTTGAACTCTGAGGTCCAGAGATCGGGTGTGACATTAGCGGTAACGTAACCGCGTTGTCCGTTATAGAACTTTAAATGTGAGTTTCTGCGGAGAAGCCTCTCGCCGCCAGCAGTCATATCCTGCCCATCTCCGCCTGAGCTGAGGGAAGTGCACACGAATTCGGTAGCAACTGTTTCCGATGACCGATCATCAAAGTCTCGTTTAAGGTCAGTTACCCAATTTGCGTGGATATCCCCTGTCAGGATGACAGGGTTCGGGGTTTCAGCATCTACCATGCGGTTGATCATAGTACTGCGTTCTAGTGGATATCCGTCCCACTTGTCCATCGACCATGTTTCTTGGCCTTCGGCATCACTGCCCTGGATTCTGGCGACCATGACCTGCTGAGCGAGAACATTCCAGCGCGCCTCAGACCTCGTTAGTCCTTCGAACAACCACTCCCGTTGACTCCTGCCGAGAATGGATTGATCGGGCGAGATATGAGTTGGACAGCTCGGACTAGTTCTGCCAAGACACGGCTGGTTGCTCCGGTATTGTCGGGTATCGAGGATACTCATCTCCATAAGGTTCCCGAATTGGAGTCTGCGATAGAGCTGGATGTTCGGGCCACTGGGCATTGAAGCTTGGCGCAGGGGCATGAACTCGAAATATGCTTGGAAAGCTGCCGTTCTGCGAAGAAGGAATTGCTCCGGGGATTGGTCATCTTCCGGCGACTCGTCAGCCCAGTCGTTATCGACTTCGTGATCGTCCAGGGTCACGATCCATGACGCAGCCGCGTGGGCTGCCTGTAAATCTGGATCCGAGCGGTATTGTGTGTATCGGTTACGGTACTCCTGCAGCGTCTGGATCTCTCGGCCGGTGTGATGCCGCACCGTATCCCGGCCATGCTCCGCATACTCATAAATGTAGTCGCCAAGGTGGATGATAAAGTCGAGGTCCTCCTGGGCGAGGTGTTGCAGAGCGGTGAAATATCCATCTTCATAATTCTGACAGGAAGCGAACGCGAACCTCATGCGGTCTGGGGTGTCCCCTAGATCCGGTGCTGTCTTAGTACGTCCTACAGGGCTGACTTCACCACCGACGATCATTCGGTAGAAGTACTCATGCCCCGGATTCAGTCCACCAACTTCGGCGCTGATTGAGTGTCCAAATTCAGGTGAAGCGATCGCGGAACCAGTTCGAACGATCTCTTTGAAATTGTTGTCTCGAGCGAGTTCGTAATCGATGGCTACTGGCTTTTCATGTGCACCGACGGTTTCTAGGGCCTCCGGATCCAGACGCGTCCAAAGGACGACCAGTTCTGGCTCAGGATCACCGGATGCGACTCCTAACTTGAAGGGATACGAACCTATGGACCGGAGCCGAAAATCAGCTCTACAACCCGGAACGGAAGCCAAAGCCAAGAGTCCAGCGGCGGCTCTACCGACTCGCAAGAAATCACGCCTAGTACCCCGCTTGTAAAAGAGGTCGTACCACTCAGAATCTCGCATTTCCGTCTGCCTTTCATTTCTGAAACTCAATGCTAATGAATCATAAGCTCTCGCTCGATTTCAGCGAGTGATACATCTAGTGACTTTCGCCAAACACTATTTGACTATCCAGATCGATATCCGATTTCTATGGCCTAACACCTGTTGCAGCTTCAGTAATTTCCACATCTTCGCGCCTAATGAAGGCGATCACATTTCAGGGTATCCAGTCTCTTGCTTACGAGGATATTCCCGACCCAGGGCTCCTTGATTCTACGGACGCGATTATTCGTGTCACGGCAGCCGGAATATGTGGCTCTGATCTCCATCCTTACTTCGGTCGCGAGCAAGGTCTGGACGTTGGAACGGTGATGGGCCACGAGCTACTTGGTGAGGTCGTAGAAGTAGGCTCGGCTGTTCAAAGATTCTCTATAGGTGATATCGGAGTTGCCGCGTTCACAACGAATTGCGGTAGCTGTTTCTTTTGTCGATCGGGGTTAACCGCCCGTTGTGAAACCGGCCAGCTTTTCGGCTGGATCGAAAATGGCGTGGGACTGCATGGTACACAGGCGGAATTCGTCAGGGTACCCATGGCAGATTCAACACTTGTTGTTGTTCCAGATGGTCTTGATGAAGGAGTGGCTCTTCTGGCAGGGGATATCTTGTCTACGGCGGCTTTCGGAGCAGAGTTAGCTGGAGTACAAACGGGAGATTTGGTAGTCGTCGTTGGATGTGGCCCCGTTGGGCTGCTCAGTATCCGAGCAGCTCGAGAGAAGGGAGCTCGTCAGGTCGTGGCTGTCGATTCAGTTGTTTCCCGACTCAAACTTGCAAGACGGTTTGGAGCAATCCCAGTGAACTTCAAAACGGAAAAGGCATTTGAAGTTGTAATGGATTGTTCAGAAGGGCGGGGTGCTGACTGCGCGATCGAAGCGGTTGGCTCAGCCGAAGCGACTCGTACAGCCGCCGAGCTACTTAGGTTTGGTGGATCGTTAGCAGCGCTTGGTGTCCATACCGAAGCCCATCTTGCACTCTCACCTGGGGAGATCTATGACCGGAATCTTCGGTATGCTGGAGGGCGATGTTCAGCACGCCATTACATGCCAACTGCCCTAAGGATCGCTGAGCGTGATATGGCTTTGATCAGTGAGCTGATCAGCCACCGACTTCCGCTTTCGCAAGGTGTCGAGGCTTACCGGAGCTTCGCGGCGAGGGAAGAGGGTTGGTCGAAAGTGGTGCTAAAGCCTTCGAATCCTCATTCTTAGCCGTTCTCATTCCAACGGTGGAGGCGGTATGAGCCGAGTACGTTCCTTGTTCTGTAAGGTTGCAGCTGCGGTTTTGCTTACTGGGTGTGCGGATACGGGCGCACCTTTTAACGATTCGATCACTGAATCGAACCTATCCGATGATCTCTATTACTTAGCTTCACCTGAGATGCGGGGACGTCTTGTTGGATCCCCCGAAATTGCTACTGCCTCAGAGTGGATCGCTGATCGATTTGGAACACTTGGTCTTGAACCCGCTGGGGATGATGGGTCTTACTATCAGAATTTCGAGTTGGCCTGGTTTAGCCTCGACGCTCCGAACCTCCTGCGTGTCACTGGGTCTGGGAGGGCACGTCAACCCGGTGATGGGTGGACGCCAATTAACTTTAGTGCATCAACTAGTGCTGCTGGTCTGGTAGCTTTTGCCGGCTTCGGCATTGTTGAGCCCCGCCTAGGTTATGACGACTATCGGGATGAAGACGTCCGGGGCAAATTTGTGCTCGTGCTTGAACGAGAGCCGGGTGTCACTGATCCATCGAGTCCATTCGACGGGGTAGTCACTGCAGAAGCATCCCGTACCTGGCGAAAAGCGCTTTCTGCCCAGGAGCGTGGGGCGATTGGTATTCTGTTCGTGCGAGATGTACACAACCGTCCGGAAACCGGGGATTGGCAACAGGCACATGCTAGTAGTTGGCCCGAAGAGCCGCGCCGGGTCGAACGTTTTCTTCTTGGGGCGTGGGTCGAAGATATCACGATTCCTGCGGCTCAGATTTCGGTCGAGCTTGCAGAGGTACTTGTCAGCGGTTCCGGGAGTACGCTCGAGGAGCTTTCCATGGCTTCTGAAGAAGCTGGAGAAGGGCTTGGTGTCATTGCATTACCAGGCGCGGAAGCCAGCCTGACGGTCAACGTTGAACGTCATACCGTTATGGGTCGGAATGTTCTGGCTATGGTTGAAGGTTCCGATCCGGATCTCCGCGATGAAGTAGTCATTATTGGTGCCCACCACGACCATGATGGCACCGATGGTGAGACCGTATTCCCGGGGGCAGACGATGATGGCTCAGGGACAGTCGGTGTAATGGGTGTTGCGGGCGCTTATGCTAGAGCTATCGAAGCTGGTGAGCGCCCTCGACGGTCCGTGATCTTTGCGATCTGGGATGCAGAAGAGCGTGGACTACTAGGTGCATGGTACTATACGCTAAGGCCGCTCTTTCCTCTGCAGAGCACAGTGGCGAAGCTCAATCTTGATATGATTGGACGTCACCAGGAAGTCCCCGAAGATGGTGCCGGTCGTTTCCGAGGACTTGAAGTTCAGAGTGCTGAGTCTAATTCGAATGCGACCAATATTCTCGGTTACAGCCGAACGCCCGACTTAGCGGGTCAGATCGAAGCGGCGAACACGTTCGGGCTGGAGCTCAAGATGCGCTACGATAATAACGAATCGAATTTGTTACGCCGCTCAGATCACTGGCCATTTCTTCAGAATGGTGTCCCGGCGGTTTGGTTTCATACCGGACTACACCCAGATTATCACCGTGCCGGGGATACCCCGGACCGAATCGAATATGAGAAGATGACGCGCATTGTCCGACTCGTTCACCAGACCAGTTGGAACCTGGCGCAAGGGGATACCAGACCCTCACTCCAAGAGATGGGGAGCAGACCAAGAAGCTGAGCTAGCTCGACATTTCGATTTGGGGCCGTACTCACTCTGGTCGCGGCGCCGTAACCAGATCAATAGGTGGCCCTCCACAGACCCAAGTCAGAAATCCTACTGTTTCACCTGGACTGCTACAATTCCGATCCGTATATCGGATTCCCTCCCCGATCTGCTGAAAATCTTCTCGGCAAGCGCTGTCTAGCGAAGGGTCACATTGATCGATAGACCATGGTCCAGCGCTATACCACTCTTCCTTGCCCGATATCGGTTGACAGCTGAAATGAATATCGGTCCTGACTCCAGCACCAGCCATGATACGGAAATCTCTTTCTGTTGGGTCGGCTTTCGGATCCCAATCCCAGATCGCAGCTACTTCGAACTCCCGTGAAGTGTCACCGGGGACGAGCGGCTGTTCGGGTCGGTCTCCGGGGATAGGGATCCTCCAAAGTCCTGTACTTACGGACACGTGCGCATTCAATAAACCAATAACTCGGTCGCGGAGCAGATTTTCTACGTAGACCCGACGAAGCCCCAGAGACACGTACGCCAGCGGCAGGGCTGATGTTGTATTGAGAATCCTGACAGTGTTGTCTGACCAAGGCATAAGTATCGGTCGGTTGATTCTGCGCCCCATCGCAGATCCCGGTATGGTGCCATCCGATACTTCTTCCAATTTCGAAGTCCCATCCCCGATGCAACTAGCCAGCGGGAGAGCTAGCCCTGCCAGACCCGCCGAACTCGCGTGCTTAAGGAATGCGCGTCGGTCCAATCTCAAGCGAATGAAACCGCTGTCGTCCATTCCTTTCATTCTTCCACTATTACGACGTTAAAGCTCTGACAGAGCTCGGCGCTGATGCTCAAGCCGGTCTTCTCGCTCCCGAGCGAAGCGCTCGACGGCTTGATAGATAGAAGTTGGGTCGAGATTTGCCTCTGCGATCACATCGTCCTCTGTGCCTCCACTTAGCCAACGATCGTTCTGATCTGCATAGAGGGAATACTCTTCGGTTAGTGGACCCAGGTCAGGTAGGGGCGGCACGCGCTTAGTCATGGTACTGATAACCATGCTGTCATAACGGGAAGCATGTGGGTAAATGTGCCGCTGGTACTGCTCAGATTGGTCGGCAAACAACTCGGGACTGATGACTGCTGCAACACGGACATTGATGCCTTCACTAGCCAGCTTGTCGAGTATGCTAACCAGATTCACTGTCGAGCTGGCACCCTGAACCCAGACGGTTCCCATGGCTGGCAGATCAGGATCGTAGTCACGAATAAGATAGATTCCTTTGGCGGCAGCCTTGAGGTCTGTATCCGCGAATCTATTTCTGTCCGCAACTAGAATATCTGGCCGAGCAACGTGAATCGTAATAATCCCAACTTCCGGAGTACGAGCTGCTTTTGCGACGGCAGCAAAATAACCCGCAGCGACGTCGTTGTAGTCCCAAAAGTAGAGGTTGATCACCTGTCCACGTGGGAAGAGTGTCCAAACCTGAGGAGCAAATATACCGAAGTGGGTACGTGCATCCGCTGCGGTTTCCGGTCCGGAATGTCCCGCCAGAATTGTTAGCACGCCCAGCCGGAAGGGGCTGTCCTGGTTTTGTTGGCTGAATACTCGAGCAGGTGTGTACATGAGTGGTGTGAACGCACCGTAGGTTCCTGAAAGGCCCCACAGCCCGGAGTGAACTGATGGGTCAGTGGAAGCAGACTGGTTGACTAAGCCAATGATTGTGGAGGCATTTACAGCTTCTTGAATGGACGCCTTAAGGCGAGTTCCTCCTGGATTGTGCACAGGATCATAGTGCCCGAAGAAGTGTGATTTCTCTACGTTGATTGAGCCAGAAAGATCTGCGGCCACAGTAAGAAAGCGTCCTCCCGTAACGTAGTTAAGCCACTGACCGATTTCGCTTATTGCCCTCCTCGTTCCTTTCTTTTCCCCTGGTGGCAGGAAGAGATTGATTGTTCCTGATGTGGCATCGCCTGAGTGCGGATCAGTCACCGTGAATTCCACCGGCTCAGTTGGTAATCCAGCAGGAGTGAGCCTCTCGTCTAGAAAAGGATCTTCAGCGTCGTTGATGTTAACGGGTGTCTCGCGGTCCAAATTCCCCGCGATGGAAAGGAGTCGGTCGGAGATCCAGTCACCTAATCCTGACTTCTCATCCATGATGGAAAGGAGGATATCGACGTTGGTTTTGAATTGGATGAGCTTATCAGATTCTGATCCCGGTACACCATCTCTTATACCTTCGAACTCTACGCCATAACGTCTCTCGAAGGACTCAGCCAATGCTATGAAATAAGGGGAATTGATTCCAAAACCGTAGGGATGACTGGGGAAACCAACGATTTGGTCTCCGATGCCAGCTAATTCCCCGTTCTCGGCTCCCGGCCACCATCCCTTCACCGTGTTACCGATAAGTACCATCGGTCGCCGATCATCCTCCGGCCAATCCTCCATCAGCTTGAGACCGGCGAAGATATCGCCGAAGTCGTTTCCATTCTGGATATCCAGAACATTCCAGCCGTAGGAACTCCACTGCTGTGCAATGTCGTAGCCCTTGAATTCTGACTTGACTACTCCTCCTATGAGGGAGTCATCGATACCCGCGTTATTGTTGCTCAGGAAAATTCGCAGGCGCTTGCCGACCTGCTGTGCAACCGCGGCAGTTTTGAGTTCCTGGGCGTGTCCTTCGGTCATCGCAAACTCACCTTCTAAAGCAATGACCTTGAGGTTGGAAGGCGCACCGATGAAGTCCCAGAACAAGGCTTTACCAGCTGCTGTGGCGATACCGATACCTGATGGACCCCCGTTCACGTCGTTGGTTACGTCCGTGCTTTCGGCATGCCCCATGAGAGGCCGTATTCCACGCAACTTTGCCTGAGCGAATAATGGATGGTCGGCGAGACCGTTTTCGTCGAGAATTTTGGCCATCGCACCCTTGCTTCGCCGAAATCCCAGGGCATCGACTGAGAGCACAGCAACTTCGGGGTCACAAGCGTACCTGTCGTCTCCAGTTGTGGCATACCTGCGAGCCATTGCCTCGTAGAGAATCATCCAAAGCGCGTAGCACGTAGGTATACAATGTCCACCGGCGAGCATGAATCGATCAGCAAAGGGGTGCTTGGGCTCTCGAATGTCATATGAAAGCCCACCGAGTTCAGGCCCACCGAGATGTACGGCAACGTTAAACGGTGTGTAAGCGAGGGGTCCTCCGAAGTGGCCTGATCCTCTGTAGTTACCGAGAAGAACCAGAAGCATCGAGGTCATGAATGCTACATCATCGAAGTATTCTCTATCGTAGTCGGGTACCTCCACAGCGTGTGCGGAAGGCATCCGCTTAGATTCAATTGTAGTCACATTCGTGACGCTGAGATCGTTCAAGACTTCTTCGCTCATATTCTTCCAGGTTGGTTGTCAGTCAACAGATTACGAAATGTCTACTGTCCAACTTATGATCCATCATTCCTACAAGGTCAGCTGCACACCCGAATCCAGAAAGGCCCGAAAACCGTCGGCGTCCCTTGATGCAGCACCGATACGACTGATGGCTTCAGCTAATTCCTCATCCGCATTCGCTGTCGATATACGTAAGAAGTGCTGGCCTTCGCTACCGAGTGTGCCGAAAGAACGTCGGTCCATTGTCGCAACTTTGTATTTGTACAGCAGGAATAGCTGGAAGAGAGTAGCTGGACTCGAGTCAGTACGGATGTCCTCGGGCAATTCATCGAACGCCTTAATCCCACCCATGTTTTGGAGTGCGCCTTCGATGTTTGGAAAAGCGTAAAAAGCCCCCTTCGGATTCTGACATGTGATTCCACTGATCTCGTTCAGGCCTGTCACAACCAAGTCGCGTCGACGTTGAAAGGCCTCGACCATTATTTGGATAGAGTTTGCGCTCTCAGGCGATTCCAGGGCTTCGATAGCCCCCCATTGGTTATAGGGAGGGATTGACGCGAAATAGTTGATGGCGAGTTGCCGATGGGCCAAGGCCTCTTCTACAGTTGGATATACCGCCCAACCGACCCGACCACCTGTCCAAGCATAGGTTTTTGAGCAGCCCGACGCGATGATCGTGCGTGCCTCCATTCCTGGCATCGATGCGATTGAAGTGTGCTTGTCACCATCAAATGTGATCGCCTCGTAGGATTCGTCAGAGTAGACCCGAAGATTTGGACTTGTTTTCTCGATTATGAGTTCAGCGAGTTCATTAAGTTGTCCCCTCGTCGCGACACCACCAGTTGGATTTGATGGGAAGTTTAAGAAGATCAATCCCGTTCGATCACTCAGCAGGGGCTCGAGGTTATCTCGTTTCAATGCGAAGTCATCCGATTCCTCAAGGACGACAGGCATTGGATTGCATCTGAAGTAAGGAATAAACGACTCGAAGAGCGGGTAGCCAGGTGAGGGATAGATGACCTCTTCACCTGCTTCACTGTATGTCATATGAGCGAAGCCTATCGGAGGGCGCCCTCCTGGGTAGATGACGACTCGCTCTGGATCAATATCGAGTCCGTGTTTCTCGCCCATTGATTTGGCGACGGCCGAACGTAGCTCAGGAATCCCTTGGGGGTCACAGTACGTGGTTAGCCCCATGTCTAGAGCCTTCTTTACAGCCGCTGTGATGTGATGGGCCAGGGGAAAATCTGGTTGACCAAGGTTGCATCTGATTACTTGGTCGCCGCCCGATTCCACCTCAGATATTCGCCCTCCAAGGGCGAACGCTGCCTCAGTGCCAATTCGGTTCACACGATTAGCAAAGAGTTCTTTGGGTGAGGAGGCAATTACCATTGGCCCAATTCTCACTTCCCTAAGTGGTAAGGATTACCTGTACCTAAAAATCACGGGAGGATCGCTGGGTCTCATCCTCCGGGCAAGCATTAATTGGAAGACAGGATATTTGAAAGTGTGAGTTCTTTCTCAACAGTTTCTTAGAATTCTGAATCTTTCACTTGCTAATCAGTTAGTTTGCCTAGCGATTTAAAAGAACCAGGATGCAGAGACATAACCTATGGCTGGGATGAACCCGTACTCAGATCCCAATCCCAGCGTTCCGGGTGATGCTAGTTCTGCTCCCAAACCTCTGAACGCTGCCGCAGTCACGGTTAGGGAGCTGGTCGCAGACCAGTTCAGGCCCGGCGAGACCAACACGCTTCTGTCGCGTGCATTTACGAGCGTGAGTCCACTTACGCCCACGAGTGGATGGACTTGGTATGATAGTTGGCTCGCAACAGTCCATTGACCTATAGTCTGCATATCACCCTGTATAAAGGGTTTAGAGTTTATCGTCTCAAGTAATTTCGATGTATTTTGAGCTCCGAATCCGTCATACTGTAATTCGACCGCGAAGTAGAGGTTCTTCCCTCCGGGGGTGAAGAATCGATCGAGTCCAATCGCACCCCGCATCGTCACTTCAGCATTTGGATGTTCTCGAATTGCCAGTTCTGCTCTAATTGCGGTGGCCTTTAACGCACCCGTAGTGAATAGCGCACCGGCTGGCTGATCATGGAGGATGCCGGCCCAAGTTCCGAACGCCCAACCACCTTTAGATGTTTGCACGCGGCCGAGTGCAGTGACTGTTGTACCAAACGCGGTTTCCGTAGGGCGGACAACAGCCTCGATTTCAGTGAAAGGTCCGGTGAACACCCTGACTCGTAAAGCATCAATCCCCCCCCGATATTCGCGAAATGGGTCTGAAGGATTGAATGGTGCGAACGGGTCTGCCGGTGTCAAAATCAATGTGGTAGCCCATGAGACTGCTTGGCGGCCGATTGTGACTTCTAATGGACCGCCAGAAAATCCCAGACTTATCCGATCGAGACGGTGGCGCCATTTAGTGTTGGACCCAGAGTGAAGGTCCCAATCCAGGCCTAGCCAATCACCTGTTCGTGCAGCTGATCCTCCAGGTGCGGTAATGGAGAATCCTGTTGAACTCGGTGTCTGCGATAATACGTGCTCGTAGGCAATATCAAGGGTGAGGCCGCCTGAAGTAAGCACTGGCATAAGTCGTGTGCGTGCTAGCGTTGTGCTTCCGGATACGCCTAAAGCAGAGTTCCCCTGGTATGCTCCAACACCGAGGACATATGCTGAGACTTCCAATTGACCTTTAGCGGCACTAGGAAGAGTGGTCGCTAAGAGTAAAAGGGCGGCCGTTATCCTCACGGAGAAACGGACGAGTGATTACGGCGTTCGTCCGATTCGATTTGCCCGTCAACCAGTGTGATCAAGCGCCTCGACCTTTCCATGACCCGAGGATCATGGGTTGAGAATAGGAACGTGGTGCCATGGTCTTGGTTGAGTCGTTCCATAACGTCGAGTAGATCTGTGCTTGCCTTAGAGTCGAGATTTGCAGTTGGTTCGTCGGCGAGGATGAGAGCAGGATTCGCCACTACTGCACGGGCTACAGCTACGCGTTGCTGCTGTCCTCCGGAGAGTTTTCCGGGCTTACGATCCTCCAGTCCGCTCAGGCCAATCTTATCAAAGAGTTCCAGTACTTTCTTACGACGTTCATCCTTGGGAACACCACTCAAGAGGAGCGTGAATTCTGCATTCTCGAGTGCAGTAAGCACGGGTAACAGGTTATATGACTGGAAGACAAAGCCGATTCTTTCGAGTCGTAACTGTGCTAGATCTTTATCACTCATTTCGGTGATTTCTCGGTCACCTATCCAGATCTGACCCCGGCTCGGTCGGGTAAGCCCTCCGATCATGTTGAGCATGGTCGTCTTACCAGATCCCGAGGGCCCCGCCATCGCAACGAAATCACCAGTCTCTATCTCTGTGGAGATACCTCGCACTGCTTCGACAGGATCCGGCTCTTGCGGGTAAATTTTCCAAAGGTTTGTTGTGCGCACCGCGGTCTTCATCATTGCTCGAATTTCATAGCCTCAGCGACGTCCAACTTGGAGGCACGCAAGGCTGGGTAAAGGGACGAGATTATCCCGATGGTCACAACTACAAAGGTGCTGATAAGTAACTGCTCTACACTAAAGTGTGGGATGATAATGGGTTCCATAATTTGACCGCCGAACTCTAGGCCGTCTTCCATGAAGATGCTGAAGTCGAGCCCATCCCTGAAGAATCCCCAGGTGAAAAGTAGGCCGGCCGAAATGCCGGCTACGCCACTTACAACCGTGAGGAAAAGTCCTTCTAAGAAAACATAAAATCCAGTTTCTACACCCGTAAGTCCCATCGCTTGTAGAACACCAAATTCACGACGACGACCCAATACTGAGATCATGATTGCGTTGAGTATCGCGAGTGCGATAATGGCAAGAAGGATCGAATGAAAGATGTAGTTGCCAGTTGAGTCGAGCCGGATCGCTGCCGCTAACTCTGGGGACGATTCACGCCATCCAAGAACCCGGATTTGCCGCTCATTCTCTAATTTCAGCTGTAGAGTTTCGACCCCAATGTCTGTCAGTTCGGATTCTTTGAGTAGGAATGCTAGGGTCGAAGTTGCCCCGGGAGTGTGCAGCCATTCACGTGCTGTATCAATCGGTATATGGATTAGCGATTGATCGACTTCGGGAATCCCCGTCTGAAAGATGCCTGCCACGCGGACAAGTTGACCCTCTACATCTCCTGTAGAAGTCTGCGCGGTGAGGACGAAGCGGTTTCCGACCTGCACGTCGAGACGCTGAGCCAGTTCAGTTCCTATGTATGCATGCAGACGGTCTCCTGCTTCCAGGTAACGGCCGTCCTGCAGCTTGTCTTCGATGTCTGAAAAGGCTCGCTCTAGTTCGGGGTCTACCCCCTCGATTCGAACCGGAACCGCTGCCGTGGTGGAGCTTGCAAGGCCATTGACTGAGAGGCGAGGAGCCCACGAGAGCAGTGATTCTCTTAGGACATCGTTCGCCACCTCCGATGCGAGCCTTACCACTCCTGCTTCAAGACGGTGCTCGAGTTTTCCAGTCTCTAGGTACTCGGGTGCTTGGATCGCAATATGTCCGCTTCCCATACGGACACCCGAATCGATCATCTTATCGTACGCCCCCTCCGCCAAGCTTCGGGAAAACACCAGGAGTGCCAGGCCGAGTACCATTGCCAATGAAGTCAATGCGCTCCTGCGCGTATTTCGTCCTACACTGCGCATTGCCAGCTTAAGAAGAACCGTGAGTCTCATCAGTCAGCAAGTGCATCTGCAGGCGGAACTCGGGTTGCCTTCCAGGCCGGGTACATTGCCGCCAGGATCGAGGTCAGGAATAACCCAAGAGCAGCTACGATCGGTGCTTGCACGGAGTACTCCACCCGTAGGACGGGTCTCCACTGAGCACCAGCGACGCTGAAGCCACTGATGACCGTGGTTAGGTCTATGGGCGAGTTGTGCCACCACACGAGTATTGGCCAAGTAATCAAAGCCCCCGCGATCAGTGAAATCATGCCGAGAATGATCCCTTCATAAATAACTGTCCGTCCAATCCCGATTGGTGCAGTCCCGAGTGCACGAATGACAGCGAATTCACGGCGGCGCTCAAACGTTCCAATCAGCATGGTATTCGCGACACCGAAAGCCGCCATCCCAAAGATGACAATAACAATGATGAAGTGAGAGGCGTCCATGAGACTAACCATTTCCGCAAGTTCAGGACGCAGATCCGTCCATGAGCTGACTTGAACCGGTAACTCACTGTCTGAAAGGAACTCACCAAGAACTCCTGCAATGCGAGGGCTGTCCTTCGCATTGCCGACAGTTATCACGACCTCATGGATGCGGGTTGGGCCCATCGCCATCAGGAATTGGAGGTCAGGTAAGGCGAGCAGGGCATAGTTTTGGTCAATCGCTGGTATCCCGGTATCAAGTATTCCCACCAGGGTGAAGAGGTCGTTTCCCAGTGAACCGTCTGAGGAGGGTGCGACCACGACGATCTCGTCTCCGAGGACTGCACCGAGTTGTTCGGCCATCTCGTCTCCGACCAGGATTTCATTTGCTCCAGCAACTAGAGTCCTACCACTCACGAGCCTAGAGAGAAGTGTGGTGACACGGGGTTCACGGTCAGGATCGACCCCCATGAGGAGTGCTGCCTGGGTTTCTTCTCCATAAGAAAGGAGGCCACCACCGTAGACACGGGGTGCGGCGCCGGAGACGTCCTCTTGTGAGGTGACTCGGCTGATGAAAATCTCCAGATCAGTCCCCCCATATCCACCGATTGTGTGGTGCATGTTGCGTTCCGGCAGATAGTCCTCGGAGTGGACTTGTACCTCTCCCAACATGAGGCGAGTACCGTTTTCAATGAGCTCCACCAACATGCCGTCGCTTACTCCCACAACCAGTACCGCTCCGAGATATCCGAATGCTAGCCCAGAAGCCGTAATCAGTGTGCGGAGGCGGTTCCTCCAAAGATTTCTCCACGCCACCCGCCACCATAGTCGCTCATGGGCCATCCGTTAGCGTCGTGCTCTTAGGTTTCGGAGGCTGAAGAAGCTTTCGTCAAGGCTGATGTCGAAATCGAGTTCATGGTACGTGAGCTCAGTGTGTTCCTCCGGGTTGTCTGCAGGAATCACCAGCATCGATGCAGGAACGAGCCTGTCCCCCATAGTTCTATAACCCGAGAAGGTCATCGTTCGAACTAAGCCACCATCCTCATCGTAATAGCGGACCCAGGTTGGCATCAGATCAGCTTTGCGGACTTGCTCATCGATGCGTCCCCAGACAACAGGCGCCTCGGGGCGTGGAGTGAGTTGAAACTCCCAGACTTCAACTCCCTCTCGTTCACCTTCGAACGATATTTCAAAATCGTAGTCATCCACGATCCTACTTTCCTTCACGAGGTCGTCATTCGTGAAGTGAGATCCCATCCAAGAGCCCATCATGAGTGAAGGTGGGACTTTGATTGTCCTATCGACCCGGGGCAGATAGTTCCACACCTCTTGGCCGGCTTTAAGGGTAGCAGTACCTGCTTCACGGGCCGGGGACTGCACGCGAACTAAGGAGTGCTCAACACCCAGTGACCAGATTTCCATGTCCAGAGAGCGAGACCAGTGCTCTGTCGTGATCTCCATCGTGATCTGCCCGCGACTTGATTCACCTCGAAGAAGTTGATCGACCCGGTCAATGATCTCACGGGCTGTCTGCGCTTGAAGAGGAGAGGAGAGTAATACCAGTAAGGACGTGCTTAACAGTTGGGTCACTAGAGTCCGGACTGTCCGATATCGATCTATACCGTGCATGGGGTGATCCCTGGATTTTTAAGTATGTCTCATTCTAATAGTTGTGTGGTAAGAATGATGCCCATTTAAAGAATGGATCACGGTAGGGGATGTTAGTTTCGAGCTGCCTCGATTGTTTCTTCAATTGCAGCCCTCAGGGCATCACCGTGGAATCCTCTTCGGGTCAGATAGCTGTAAAGTCTTCTGTGGACCTTCTCGCGGCTCTGAGAGCGATTAGTGTCTGCGAGTGCCTTTACAACATTTCGGTTCTGTCGCCTCAGCCATCCTTCGGCTACTTGCCGTGCGAGTGATGAGTCATCAGTCCCCTCATCCTCGAAGACATCATTGATGACTCGATGTGCGATATTTTCATCGAGACCTTTCAATCTCAACTCCGAGGAGAGACGAGTTTTCCCTCGGGGGCGGTGTCGTAGGCGATCACGGATAAAAGCCGCCGCGACTGCTTCATCGTTGAGTAAGCCTTTGGCTTCGAGTTGGTCTAAGCACAAGTCAATACGGACTGGCCGAAAGTCTTTTTGTCTAAGCCGACGTTTGAGTTCACTGCGGGTTCGCATTCGGTAGGACAGGAGATTGAGTGCAGCTTCACGCACACGCATATCCGCATCGTCATTGAGGAGATGATGACGGCGGTCTTTTGTGAGAGAGTCTCCGACTCCGAGTCGATTCCGTTCGAGAGCTTCCAGGGTGACCTCAAATGGCTCATCACAGTCGGTGTGGATGAGCACCTTGAGTCCTCGAGGTCGGAGCGGCTGAATACGGGTAATTAGAGGTTCAGGCTCGCTGGACATACCAGAGTTCTTTGAGGAGATCGTGATATAGGGTGATGCTTCCGCCGCTGTCGAGTATGACTGTACGGTACTCGCGAGACATCGGTTGCCGCCACCACCCTTCATCGATGCGCCAGTGTTCACGGATAATTTCGACGTGGCGTGTGGGTTTACCCGGAAGGCTCACGAACTCGGGTTCTCCGAACTCGTCTGTGCGTACGGTCACAACGTGTGGTTGACCGAGAGGTCGCAGATGCGGTGTGTTGTTCACGGATCAAAATTGAGTAATGCATGACGTCGTTCAGGTATTCTTGACCACGGATCAACTTCGACCACGCGGTAAAGTGGGGAACATCCCAGACGAAGCTTGAGTTCTTTTATAGCATCTCGCAGTGAGTCTGGAACTTCTTCTTGAGTCAGACTTCGGCCTGCTAGGGTGCGTCCACCGTCTTTTTTTCGGTCGAAGAGTGCGGTTTGTGTGCTTGATACCCCAAACTGTGTGAATTCGATAAAGAGCATCACAACGGCTTTAGGTGGTGGTGAGATCGCCATCTTCATGCGAAGCGGATAGGCGATCCTCTCTCTCTGAGTAGTGGGTTTTCTGAGCACTGCTTCCACAAACCATGACCCCCCACCTTCGAAATGAGCACCTACTCGGACGCTCACAACACTTCGATCTCGGCGGGCCGGATGGGAGAGGGCGAGTTCAATTAATCGATCCAATGCTGTATAGAGTGTCTCGGTGAGCCCTACTGGGTTGGTGAATTCCAGAGATACACGAATTGGTTTGTGATGATGCCATGGTCGTACGGGATCAATGCGCCTGCCGGTAGCCCACATGAGTGCTTTCCGCCCTTCTTCGCCGAATTGGGAAATCAGCGAGGGTTCAGGAAGGCGTCTGAGATCTCCGAGGTTTTCAACTCCGAGTCGCTCCAGGCGCTGGATGATCAATGGATTGACGGGGAGCGTATTCACAGGGCAGCGGGCAAGAAAAGATCCAAGCTCCATTTCCTTCACGATCACAGGCTCACCTGATCGTGCAGATGCTGAAGCGACCCATGCACCGAACTTTCCGGGAGCCATACCTGCGCGGGTCGCCGCTACAAGAGGAGGAGGAAAGATCCGAAAGAGTGAAGATAGGGCGAGGTTTGCCTGATTAGATGGAGAACCGAGAAGGCGATTGAGACCATCCATTCCTAAGAAGACTCGCCCACGACCAGCGGGCTCGACGATAGGAGTCAATTCGGAGAACAGGTCGAGCATGGATTCAACCGCGGCATTGTAGTGTGTTGGGTCGGGTTCGAGCAGCGTTAGGGAAGGGCAGAGAGAAACTGCCTGGGATATGGATTGGCCGGGCCGGACACCAGTTACGTAGGCACGCTCAGATACCTGCCAAATCTTGCTGCGGATGCTCTCACCCGGAGAAAGAAGTGCAACTGATGTGGTATCGAGTTTAGGAGAGCGAAGGAGTTCGAGGCGGAGTTCGAAAGTAGGAAGCCAAAGGCAGAGTGCCTGACGGCTACCCGCCGAGATATGTCCGGACGTGGAGTACAAAGTTGGGTCTGGATCAGGGCCGCAGGCCCATCCAATGTTGGATGAGATTGGAGCCCATCCCGGGGGTTGTTTGTTCTCAGCTGGATCCCACTCGTGAATGAGAGCCTCCTGAGATAAACCATGACCACTTGGATAGAGTTTTGACATAACAGTTTGAAACCAACGGAATAGAACAGAGACAAAGGTCCCCGGCTCCCGACGCTGCACCACATCACCCACCCACTTACGCCGGTACCGGGGACTTAACTATTAACCGAATAAAAACCGAAATAGGTATCAAAATTAGGCTGGATAGTTAGTGGGTGCAAGGGGGTTTTCCCCTTGCGATGCCAGCGTGTGGGAGTGACCGTAGATACATACCTAGATATGATCAGATCTGATTTCGTTCTATCAACTGATAACTCATGAAAGCACCATCTCTTACGCTTGGGATTGAGGAAGAGTACCAAGTTGTCGCCCCAGAAACCGGCGAGTTGCGCTCCTATATCACACAAATCCTGAAGGATGGCCGGATCACGGTCGAAGATGTTAAGCCAGAATTGCATCAATCCGTGCTCGAAGTGGGAAGCAGCATTTGTCATACACCTATTGAGATCCGTGAAGAAATTGTACGGCTTAGGACTGCGGTCATCGACCTTGCTGCTAAGGAAAATCTCAAAATCCTTGCTGCAGGCACGCATCCGTTTTCGTCTTGGATGGAGCAAGAAATCACGCCACTCGAGCACTATATGGATGTAGCTGAGAATTTGCAGGAACTTGCTAAGCGAAACCTCATTTTTGGCATGCATGTCCATGTCGGAATCGAAGACCAAGAGTTCCTGATTGATGCCATGAAAGTCGCGCGCTACTTCTTGCCGCACGTCCTAGCCTTGTCGACAAGCTCACCTTTTTGGATGGGCCGTAAGACGGGTCTCAAATCTTATCGCAGTGTCGCATTTAGGAACTTCCCACGCACAGGGATCCCTCCAGCATTCAATACCTACGCGAGCTACGACCAAATCTTGCATACGCTGGTCAACGCAAATTGTATCCCGGATGCGTCAAAGATTTGGTGGGATATACGACCCCATCATCTCTATCCGACACTTGAGTTCCGTGTTTGTGATATCTGCACTAAAGTTGACGAAGCTGTGTGCCTCGCTGCGATCTTCCAAGCGATTATTGCAAAGTTGTGGAAATTGCGTCGGGACAACATGACATTCCGTGTCTATCCGATGTCACTAATCGAGGAAAACAAGTGGCTTGCAGTTCGCTATGGCGTACAGGGCAACCTGCTCGATTTAGGGCAAGAGTGCGGTCGTCCGGCACAGGACGTCATTGGTGAGTTGATTTATTGGTTTCTCGATGACGTGATAGATGAACTCGGTAGCCGAGAACAGATAGAGTATGCTCTTACTATCCTCAAAGAGGGGTCGAGCGCAGATCGACAACTCGCCGTATTTGAGGAAACTGGGGACCTTAAAGCTGTTGTAGACCACCTGATAACTGAGACCGCGGAGGGCTTGGAAAAAGCTGAATAACCCTTCACCGAACATCTTGCTCCTCTCGTTATAGTTCCGGTAACTTCTGCGCCGCCCGGCGCGCTTCTATCTATCCCTAGTACGACGGTTTCCTGGCTTCGACGAACCCTCTAAAAGGCGATTGTTCCTTGTCTGACTACCTTCACGCAATAGTTCCCGACGGAGACAGGATCACCGTTGAGGATGGACAATTACAGGTTCCTCACCGGCCAATTGTTCCCTTCATTGAAGGTGACGGAATTGGCCCTGACATCTGGGCTGCTACTCGGTCTGTCATCGAAGCAGCTGTCAGGAAAGCTTACGGTGGCGAGCGGCAGATTGCTTGGATGGAGGTATACGCGGGGGAAAAAGCGAATGCTAAGGCGGGTGAGTGGCTACCCCAGGAGACATTTGACGCGCTCAGCGAATTCAAGGTCAGCATTAAGGGACCACTTACGACACCAGTCGGGGGAGGGATTCGATCTCTCAACGTCACAATCCGTCAAGTATTGGATCTTTATTCTTGCATCAGGCCTGTGCGTTGGATCAGGGGTGTGCCTTCACCTATGAAGGAGCCCGAAAAACTCGATGTAGTGATCTTCCGAGAGAACACAGAGGACGTCTACGCGGGGCTCGAATGGGCCTCGGGCACCAGCGAGGCGGACAAGATTCGAAGCTTTCTTATCGAGGAGATGGGTGCGGATATCCGCCAGCTCAGTGGGATTGGGATTAAGCCGATAAGCCCTTTTGGTACGAAGCGACACGTTGCAGCGTCTATTCGTTACGCGATTGAGCGAAACCGTTCTTCAATAACGCTTGTCCATAAGGGCAATATCATGAAGTTCACGGAAGGAGCTTTCCGTGATTGGGGTTATGAAGTTGCTGAGGAGCAGTTCCCCGACCAAACCGTTGCCGAGGCGGAGACTTGGAGTGGCACCAGTACAGAAGGCAAGATCTTGGTTAAAGACCGGATTGCTGATGCGATGTTTCAACAAGTATTACTGCGTCCAGACGAGTACGATGTGCTGACAACTCCGAATTTAAACGGCGACTATATTTCAGATGCCTGTGCAGCACAGGTAGGTGGGTTAGGAATGGCGCCCGGTGCGAACGTGGGTGATGAGATCGCGGTGTTCGAAGCAACCCATGGGACTGCTCCCAAGTACGCAGGTCAGGATAAGGTGAATCCAGGTTCGTTGATTCTCTCCGCAGTGATGATGCTTGAACACATGGAATGGAACGAAGCGGCTGATCTCGTGAACAAAGGCCTTGAGGGCGCGGTAGAAGCGAAGACCGTGACATACGATCTCGAACGGCAGATGGAAGGTGCGACTAAGGTGTCGACCTCACAGTTTGGAGAGGCGATTATCCAGCACATGTAGGAGACTGGCGCGTGACGCCACCACGTAGTTCACAGGTCTGGAGACACGACGGCATGGTGGTTCGTTACATCGATGTAGAAACGTTGAAGCATGAAACACCGATGCTAGCGGTTGGAGTCTTCGAGGGTACAGAGACTCCGGCCGGTTGGCTAGAAATCATCGATAGAGCACTCGGCGGCGCAATCCTGAGAGTACTCTCTTCCGGAGACTTTAGAGGAAAGTCACGGGAAGAGTTGGTTCTTTATGGACCAGAGAATACCGGGCTCAAACGGCTGCTTCTACTCGGCCTGGGCCAGCCTGACAAATTGGATTCAGAATCTGTGCGAAGGACTGCGGGTCTTGCTGTTCGGGTTGCAGAACGGATGAGACTGGAATCACTATCGATCTCACTCGACGCGTTTTCGAATATCGATGCCACGTCGATAGCTCAGGCGGCTGCCGAAGGTGCTGTCCTCGCGGGATGGAAATTCCGTGAACTGAAGACTGATATATCTACCGGAACCTCTGACGTAACTACTGTAGATATTCTAGGGCTGAACAATGCTGCTGGGCTTTCAAGAGCAGTTGAGACGGGTGCTAAGATTGCAGACGCTGCGAACTTTGCTCGTGCCCTCCAGTCCCGCCCCGGGAACATTGCGACGCCGGCCCACCTTGCAGAGGAAGCAGAAAGGATGGCTGCTCAGGTTGGTCTTGATATTACGGTGTTCGATGAAAGGCGAATGCTCGATGAGGGTATGCATGCCATCCTCGCTGTTTCTCGTGGATCTCAAGAAGAAGCGCGCCTCATCGTAATGAAACACAATGGGGGTGACGATGGTGAACCTCCGTTGGTACTTGTCGGCAAGGGACTCACATTCGATGCAGGTGGAATCTCCCTTAAGCCCCCTAAGGGTATGGAGGACATGAAGTTTGACATGTCAGGAGGCGCGGCGGTTATGGGTGCTATGAAGGCGATCGCTGAACTGGGGGTGCCGGTAAATGTTGTAGGCATTGTCCCATCTTCGGAGAACCTACCCTCTGGCAATGCTCTCAAGCCTGGCGACGTCATTGATACGCTAGCTGGAAAGACCGTTGAGGTGATTAATACCGATGCGGAGGGCCGTTTGATTTTGGCGGATGCACTCTATTACGGCGCCCGACTAGATCCTGCTGCGATGGTGGACTGTGCAACACTTACTGGTGCGGTTGTGATTGCGTTAGGGCATCAGGCTGCCGCAGTCCTTGGCAACCAAGAGGATCTCATCGATGAGTTGGTTAGTGCAGGAAAGTCGTCAGGTGAGCGTTGTTGGCCACTCCCGTTGTGGGATGGTTACCGTGAACAACTGGATAGCGAGACCGCGGACCTACGCAATGTTGGAGGCCGACCCGCAGGATCAATAACTGCCGCCATGTTCCTCTCTGAATTCGTTGGTGATACGCCCTGGGCACATCTTGATATCGCAGGGACGGCCTACGGGGATGGGAAGCTTCCTTACCAGCGTAAAGGGGCGTACGGATTTCCAACTCGGATGTTAATTGACTGGGTCCGGAGTCGTGCGGGGTGACGAAATCCTTCGGTAAGCATTCGGCGCCCCGGTCCCGGTCACGGGTCGGGGCACTTGCTTATTTGGGAGTCTTTGCTCTGGTGTACATCACCAGTTTCGGAGCAAGAGAAACTGAGGCTCAGGATCCTCCGGATACATTGCAAATCATAGCAGACAGTCTCTCAGTAGACAGTTTGGAAGCTGTCCTGGTTTCTGATAGTGCGTCTGCAGATACGATTTATTACAACCTTCCGCGTTTCGAAGGCAGAGTTCCTGATGGATGGGAGACGGGTGTCTGGTCATGGGATCGCTCGGCGATCATGGCTAGCTCAGCGAACACGCTAGCGGAACTTGTCGCTGAAGTACCCGGGGTGATCGTTCTATTGGGCGGTGATTATGGCACGCCAGCAGCGATAAGTGCTTTCGGATCTGGTGGTGGAGGAGTGCGGATCTTACGTGATGGTTTTGAACTCTTCCCGGTTGATGGGGGCGTAACTGACTTAGCTAGAGTCGGGCTCGGAGGTATCGAGCGTGTGCGACTAGAACGTTCCCTGGGAGAACTGTTGATCGAGATGTGGTCTCATGAGTTTAACGATGGCCGCCCGTATTCACTCATTGAAGCCGGAACCGGAGAGTTGGAAACCAACCTGTTTAGAGGCTCGTACGCGGATCCGACTGCATTGGGGGGTAGTCTTGGGCTGGCTCTAGAGCGTGTCGACACGCAAGGTCCCGGGAGAAAAGAGAGTGGCAATCGAGTAGGCAGTTGGATTCGTTATCAAATTCATCGAGGAGATGACGCAGGTCTCGCAGTTGACTTCAGGCGGATGGGTACTAAGACAGCGGTTACCGACTACGCATCCTCGGTAACGCGAACTGATTGGGCTGCCCGTTTTCGGGTGCGTCTTGCAGATAATCTTACCGCGGAAGCATATACTGGGAATTCAAGTCATGGTGTTGAGGATACTCGCGATCCTTACGTGCTTGAGGGTGGTAGCAGAGCTCAGCACGGTCTGCGATTTGGCTATGGACGCCGTGGACTTTGGGGCCGGGCAGAATACCGACTTTTCGGTGGAGATCTACCTAGCGATCGTTTTGATTTCCAAGTGGGGCTAGACCTCGAGAACTTGGGAGGATTGGCTGGGAGTGTGGCTCGATCCTCATGGTCTGAGACCACGGCCGTGAGTCAGCAGGTACGCGTGTGGACACGGCCATATCTTGGCTTTTCTTTATTTGGATCTTGGGAATCGGGTGCACACGGTTCTCGCACTCTGCCGATCATGGATGGTGTCCCGGAATCTAACTCGGCAGTAGCTGAAGAAACTCTAGTGATCCCCGCAGGCCGACCTGACCCCTTTGGTATCACGGACAGGACCGCAACCCGTTTTGGTGCCAGATTCGCTTGGAGAGACGCGACCATTTCTGCAGCAAGACTTAGAGTTGAGTCTGATTCCTTGATCCCGTTAGGGATTGAGCCAGACCGCGGATCGCCCTTGCTAAGCGGTGCGATCAATGAGGGGTGGGAGGTCTGGGGCAGTTTACCAGCTGTGCTAGCGGGCTTGCGGTTGGAGGGGTCGGTACAGGAGTGGCAAAGGGATGCTCCCTATCTGCCGAAAAGAATTTACAAAGCCGCCTTAGTATACCGACGAAGCTTCCTAGAATCGGGTAACCTGGAGCTTTGGGGGACGTTCGGCGTGCGTGGACATGGTCCGATGACGGTCCACTTATTAAAGAGGGGTAGCGAAGCGGAAGATCATTCTCTCGAGACTGTTCCTGTCTATGAAAACTGGTATGGGCGGATCCAGGTTCGAGTAGTGACGATAAGAATATTCGTTGCCTGGGAAAACATCACGACCAACCGCAACCTGCAAATGTTCCCTGGCCGTGTGCTCCCTGCGCTGAGGAGCGTCTATGGCATCCGATGGTCGCTCTGGAACTGAAGGTGATTCACGTCATAATGACTAATGGGTCGCTTCCAACTCCTACCCTACATGGGTTCTGTCAGTCGCATTATCTTTCTCCGCTCTCTGGAGGGTGACCATGATCCGGAGCATGACGGGGTACGGAGAATCAGAACGCGACTCACCGGTGGGTCGCCTGCGGTTAGAAGTAAAAACCGTGAACCACCGTTTTTTTAATGCTAGCGTCAAGACTCCCGCCCGGCTTGAAAAATTCGAGAGAGACATCGTCGCAGTTATAAAACAGAGCATCCTGCGAGGTCATGTCAGGGCCGTGTTGACTGTGGAATCGGTATCCGGCGGAGAAGAATCTAGTGCTCGTGTCGATATAGAGCGTGCGAAGGAAGTGCGTGAAGCACTGGAAGTGCTCAGGAGTGAACTCAAGCTTCCAGGAGATGTGGATTTGGGGATGATGGCTCGCTTTGGCGAACTGTTTCGGTCACCAGAGACTAACCATATGGAAGTCATTGAAGCTGATTGGATTCGGGAGTTGTCAGCCCAGGTAGCTAAGGAAGTCTGTCAGATGAGAGAGGCTGAGGGTGAGCGGCTTCGTTCGGATATTGAAAGTTCTCTCGCTTCAATAAATGAAGCTTTGAACCGCGCGGAAGAGAGAGCTCCCATCCGGCTTATAATGGAACGTGATCGACTTAGAAAGGCGATAAAGGAATTAACTGATGATGCCCGAATTGACGAAGATCGACTCGCTAGGGAAATCGCCTATCTGACCGAAAAATGGGATATTAATGAGGAAATTGTGCGGTTTCGGTCTCATGTTGAACTCTTCCTTGAAGCTATTGAAGCTGACGGATCTGAACCGGTGGGAAAGAGACTCGGTTTCCTCGTTCAGGAGATGCATCGGGAAGCGAATACCATTGGATCCAAGGCCAATGACCTGAAGATCTCTCATATGGCAGTCGCTCTGAAAGAGGACGTCGAGCGTATTCGAGAACAAGTAGAAAACGTCGAATGAAACGTGCAGCTCCCATTGTTCTATCAGCTCCCAGTGGTACTGGAAAGACGACTCTCGCCCACCGTTTGATTGAAGAATCAGACAACTGTGTGTTTTCTGTATCGATTACTACTAGGGCTCCACGACAAGGTGAAGAGCACGGTCTAGACTATCTTTTTGTGGACGGAGACAAATTTGATAAGATGATTGAATCGGGTGACCTCGCCGAATGGGCTTATGTTCACGGTGGTAGGTATGGTACCTCGAAGAAAATCTTGAACGATGCAGCTGATCTAGGCCAGTATGTCGTACTTGATATTGATGTGCAGGGCGCGCTACAAATCAGGGATACGATTCCAGATGCAAAGCTTATCTTCGTCTTGCCACCTTCTGTCGACGTACTGCTCGAGCGTTTGAGGATTCGGGGTACAGAGGAATCAGAGGTATTAGGACTCCGTCTTCGCTCTGCCCTTGAAGAACTGGAAGTAGCTCTAGGTTTCGATTATATCATCATCAACGAACATCTTAGTGACTGTGTGCAAGAGATCAGAGATATTATTGAAGGGAAAGAATCTGTTGGCTTGAATTCAGAAGCAATAGAGAATATAGAGGTCTGCCGAGCAGGCATCACCAGCATCCTCGAAAGAGATTACCAGAAGGTTATTTAAAGGAGTGGATCAATGAGGGTATTTACACCGGATGAGGTTGCTGTAGGCACTGAGAGCAAGTACCTGGGAGTCCTCGTGGCGGCGAAGTATTCCCGAGAACTCAATACCCTCCCGAGTGAGGCAATGCCGCTGGGTGAGGAAAAAAAGCTTACAACGAGAGCACTCGAGGCTTTGACTTCTGGGCAAATCGAGTTCCGTCTTGTGAAACGTAGGCGAGAGGAAGACGAACGGGGTTAACCGATTGTAAGATTTCCCGAACCCATATCTTTCTACGTAGGCCCGATGGAAATGAAGGAAACCGCGATGACCAGCCAGCGTCCATGGAAGGACAGTCGCATCGTTCTGGGTGTAACTGGGAGCATCGCAGCGTACAAATCGATTCAGGTTGCCCGTGACCTGACACAGTTGGGTGCTAAGGTAGATGTTGTTTTGACAAAGTCAGCTCAATATTTCGCGCCACCACTTAGCTTTGAGGGGGTAACAGGCCGCCCAGCTCTGACGGATCTGTTTTCAGCTGAGGGTGCGGCCCTACATGTTCGACTCGGCCAAGATACAGATGCTCTTTGTGTCGCTCCCGCTACGGCTGACTTCCTCTCAAGAGCAGCACAGGGTAGGGCCGATGATCTAATCTGTACCACGCTATTGGCTACCCAGGCGCCTGTGGTAATCTGCCCGGCGATGAATTCACAGATGTTTGCTCATACTCAGGTCCAGGCAAATCTCGATCATCTAAAATCAAAGCTCGGGTACACGATTGCTGGCCCAACGGAAGGCGCGCTAGCCGCGGGTGAGGCGGATGGGCCCGGTCGAATGATTGAGCCTTGGCAGGTTGTGGAGCACTTGGGTAAGGCGCTTGCTGGGACTAGCCCACTCAGTGGAAAGCAGATCCTTGTCACCGCTGGGCCTACCAGGGAACCTGTCGACCCAGTGCGCTATATCGGAAATCGCTCTTCCGGACGTATGGGTTATGCTATCGCACAGGCAGCATGGAGGCGCGGTGCTGAAGTTTATTTGGTTTCAGGACCGTCTTGGATGGAGCCTCCGGTCGGTGTCCACTTGATTTCAGTTGAGACTGCGCTCGAGATGCATGATGCAGTCAATCATGCTCTTCCTGAGATGGACGTTTCCGTTTTTGCTGCGGCCGTTACCGACTTCAGACCGGATAACCCAGACGACGAAAAACTCAAACGGGAAGATACGGAAGGAGGTTTTGCGGTTTCTTTCACGGGAAACCCTGATGTGGCAGGAGATACCATCTCTAGACGCAAACCCGGCAGTGTAGCGGTAGGCTTCGCACTTGAGACCAGTGACTTGATCAAGAACGCTGAGCAGAAGTTGATAGCGAAGTCGTTTGATCTATTGGTCGCAAATGATGCAACTGACGAAGAGTCTGGCTTTGATGTGCCGACAAATCGAGTGACCATTCTCTCACCAGAAAGGGATCCGGAAGAGCTTCCATTGATGCTCAAGACGAGCGTCGCAGAGGTGATTATTGATCGTATCTGCAACCGGTTGGCCGACGACCTATGACAACCAGGCGATCTCAAATTGAGGAGGCTGCTCAGCTGCTTCAGCAGCGGAAAGAAATCAATGATCAAGACTTTTTCCTCCCTCATTTGACCCGTGAGGAAGCTCTCCGGGCAGTGTCCACTTTCCGTGAACAGCCCCCTTCTTCAGATTTCCTGAGTTCTGTTAGTCACCAGGGTACAGCTGTGCAATCGAAGCAGCCGATCCTACCCAGTCCCGAGTTGCCCAAATCGTACAAGGACCTCCGTCATCACGCGTTAGCTTGTACTCGGTGCGGCCTTGCTGAGAGTCGAAAGAGTGTAGTGTTCTCAGACGGTATTGAAGATGCGTCTGTGATGGTTGTCGGTGAGGCGCCAGGCGCGAATGAAGATGATACCGGTATCCCATTTGTCGGTGCAGCAGGAAAGTTTCTCGATTTGTTACTTGCGACGGTTGACCTCTCACGGGAGAGGAACACGTACATTTGCAACGTGCTTAAATGCCGTCCCCCAGGTAATCGAGATCCCAAGCCTAACGAGATCGAATCGTGCTCACCTTTCCTGACGAAGCAAATACAGCTAATTCAACCTGAAGCTCTACTTGCCGTTGGATCCTTTGCGGGTCGACTTTTAACTGGTCAAGAGAAGACTGCACTTGGTCGTATCCGGGGAGAAGTGCATAGCTATCAGGGTGTTCCTTTGATTGTGACTTATCATCCTGCGGCTTTGCTCCGGAACCCAAAGTGGACGTTTGCATTCTGGGAAGACTTGCAACTTCTTCGCCAAGTACTGAACAGTGGCTGAGCTGCTCGTATGAATGCTCGCATTTCAGGTAAGACATGATGGAAGCCTCACTCAATTTTTCTGAGTCCTCTCCGGAACGTAGCCCTCCATTCTCACTGGAGGCTGAGACAGCGGTGCTGGGAGGCATGCTGATTGACAGCGAGGCGGTGACAAGAGCTGTAGAGCACCTCGACGACTCAATGTTCTATCGTGAAGCTAACCGGCGGCTCTATCGCGTAATGCTGAGGCTATTTGAACGCGATAAAGCGTTAGATGTCATTACGGTGGCAGAAGAGCTGAAAAAAACAGGAGAGATCGACGAAGCTGGAGGTTTTGACTATCTGTCTGCACTTGTGAGTGCAGTCCCGACGGCCGCAAATCTTGTGTACCACGCACAGATTGTGCGGGAGAAGGCCCTACTTCGTCGTCTGATCGAACAATCTTCTCAGATTATTCGAGATGTCTATGATCAAGGTGAACGAGACGTCGATGAAATCCTGGATAAAGCTGAAGCCCGTATCTTCCAGGTCTCTGAGACACATAAGCGTGAGGGATTTGTATGGATCAAGGAGATTCTGTGGCCTACATTCGAACACATCGAAAGACTACAAGAATCTGAATCTGGAATCACTGGTCTGACGACGGGTTTCCCTGACCTTGATAGGATGACGGCAGGGCTTCAAAAAGGTGACCTATGTATTGTTGCTGCCCGCCCCTCGATGGGGAAAACATCGTGGGTGCTCAATGTCGCAGCCAATGCAGCGATTTCACACAATATTTCGGTAGCTATTTTCTCTCTAGAGATGTCCGCTCAACAGCTTGTGCAGCGGATGCTGT
>LWDU01000012.1_pt2 | contig 81326 bp, 71 predicted proteins | sample 727161 | NCBI WGS metagenome assembly LWDU01 (sample SAMN04566230, study PRJNA314399) | hydrothermal vent metagenome | isolation source: deep sea hydrothermal plume seawater | place: Mexico: Gulf of California, Guaymas Basin | collected 2004-07-11
TACAACGCGGTTGTGCCGACCATATCGGGTCAGGCCTGGGTCACGGGGATTGCTCAGTACGTGCTCGATCCGGATGATCCGTTCCCGAACGGTTTTACTCTGGGCGATATTTGGGGTGGTGGTAGCTGAAAACAATTACTGTACGGCGCAGTGTTGTGCTGGCCACTACATCCAGGTGATCAGGGCAACCCCCGCAACCACCACGGCGACGCCGCCCGCGATGTGTAGCGTGATTTTTTCCTCTTTCAAGGCAAGCGCCGCGAGCAGTGTGAATACCGGGTAGGTTCCGATGACTGGCGCTACTAAGGTCACCGAGTTGCGTAAGAGCGCCGAATACATGCAGGCGATTGCTATCGCGATGAAACAGCCCGACAGGCCAAAGGCACGAAATCCGGCCCCCGACATGTTGAGCGGTAGCCGGCCACGCCGAAGTCTATAGATCACGAGCACGCCCAAACCGCCCACGGCATGAGTTAAAAAACCCGCCATCATGGCGTTGGGCATCAGATCGAGGCCGAATTTGCCGGTGGTATTGACCAGTCCACGGATCACGGCAGCGGCAGTCGCAAACACGAGCGCGATGCGCATGACCCGTGTGATGCCAGTGCCGGGCATCCATGTCAGCGATATCACACCACACATTGTGACCAGGGTGCCGATTGCGATCAGGGGCGTCATGCTTTCGCCCAGCAGGATCATTGCGGTCAGCGCAGCAAAGATCGGTGAGGTTGCGGCTAGAGTAGACGCAACCGTTGCACCGGCCCGGTCCATCGATTCCAGCGTGAAATAAAGCGACAGCGCTGGGTGGAACAGCCCAGTAGCCACAAATATCCAGAAGCCGGTCGTAAACCAGTCCTGTGAGCGCATCCACCACGGTGATGAAATCAGGAAGACTGTGACGACAGTCAGGATGCTGATTAGGGCACCGGTCTGAGTGTCTGTATGGGAAAGTCCTCGCTTGGCAGGGATGGCAGACAGTCCAAAAAATATCGCGGCCAGGAGTGCGAAAACAAAGGTACTGTTCACGAGTGATGTATTTAGCGGTCAGCAGACGTGTTGCGGTTGTGTGCTGCACCCCTTAGGGAACAGCACAGTGCGTGGTAGCAGATCAGATATGACAAATGGGTGGAGCGAGGTCGAGAGTTGGATTACGTTCGAAAAAGCCAACCGGCTTGAGCATAAAGCCCACATATTCAACTGGCATCACTGGAAAATCTTCAGGTCGTGGCAGGTGAAGTACACCGATCGTGTGCCAAAGCACAACGTCAGTATCTACCAATGGCCTGTTCTCCAGGATCCATTCCGGCAGTCCGGGTCCACCTTCGTTTTGGCTCACATACTGACCTGGTGCATGTAGCTGATCTGGGTCGTAAGCAGTAACCCAGAGATCATGGTTAACAAATCCTGCACGTCGCATGAAGGGTGAATCGGGTTGATGCATTGGTTTGATATTAGGGCCAGGCATCAGCTTGTAGCCCGCATGCCAGCCCAGTGTATTGGTGCGGGATCGATTAATGATTTTCCAGAACCGCCCATTTTGTGGAGCGATGTCTCGTGCGGCATCTATTTCTGAGTTGATGATGGTCTCTACGGGAGTGTGTGCATTACCGTAGGGGTTCTCGGGGCCGGTCGGGATTCTTTTGGCTTCCACTTCGACGACGGTGTTGTCGTCGCCATCTACACTCATGTCGAGCCTGATGTTGAAATAATGCTCATGTATCATTCCGTTGACACCGGGAGCGACGAGTGCACCATACTGCGTTTCTTCTCCCTCGTGAATAGCACGCAGGTAGAGCGTGCCGGTCAGTTTTGCCTCGAACTCAATTGTGCCGTCTAGGTACAAGTACCAGAACAGGCCATAGTCGTAGTTACCGATGGTAAAAAACGATGACACAACCAACCGACGGGAGCGGCGGATCTCGCTGTGATCGGCTCCGACATCGGTATGCTTCCACAGGATGCCGTAATCTTCTTCATGCATGCAAACTATTTTGGAAAAGTGCCGTACATTGCCGTGGCCGTCGACCTGGTCGAAGTCGAAATAATGAATTTCACCCAGACAGTCGCAACCAAGTCGTAATGAATTTACTTGAGTTCCGAAAATAGTCTCACCTAGGTCAAACGAATGATTCATGTAATGATCGCCCGCGGTGTCCCCATACGGAACGACCAACTCACTGAGCGAGGCACGATAAATTACGGGGCGGTCTGTTTCCCCATCGCGAAACGAAAGCGTATGTAGAATGAGGCCCTCTTTGGGTGTGAAGCCGACGCGAAACTGCCAGTTTTGCCAGTGGACAGCGTAACCATCGACTTTGAAGTCTGGTCCGTCCGGTTGGACAATATTGAGTGCAGCCAGTGGCGGGCGAACTTCGAGGCGATCCGCACGGTAGTCACCCGGATCAGGGGGTAGTGGTACTACGCCACTGTCTTCGACGCGAAGGACGGTCATCGCATTCAGGTCAACGACTGGAACCAATCCTTCTATAGGGCGGGCATAGGTGTTGTCACCGGGGTTTTCAACGTAAAAGCAGTGGGCTCGTGTATGGCGAAGATCTTTCTCGTCAGGTTCGGCAAGGTTGGCAACCGCAAACGCTTCAACGAGAACCTGTTGAATGCTCTCAATCCCGCGTCGTTTCAGGCCCGCAACGAAATCCGGGTGCTGTCTGACGACCACCTGCATCTCAGCATTTTCTTCGGCCAGCATGCACACGCGAACCCCCGGCACCCATGTATAGGATTGCAGCGTCGCGTCATTTAGACAAACGATTGCCTCGTATACCTTGTCCGCATTGCGATCGAGAATAACTGCAAAAACTTCTCGCTCGATGTAATTGCCAGCTACAAACTGGTGAACAAGCGATTTTTCAGGTTCCTTGAGACGGACCTGCTCGAACAGTGCCCGTGAATCGAGTTGTGCTTGTTCGCGGATGATCTCGACTGCGAGAGTGAGTTCTTTACTACTTAGTGGGTCCAGCGGGTGCGGTGAACAAGCCCGAATCGGTTGGCACGTCTGTGACATAAAATGTTTCCCGGCAGGTGCCGAATTACCTGCTGATGGCAGGATCCTACAGCTAAGGTATCAGACAGATTAGTCGTCAGGAGGTCTATCCTGGACCACTAGAGCCCAGGCTAGTTCAGCATTGTCTCCCGGGCTCTGACTTTCCGATCGGTTTCCATCATGAATCCCGCATCTTTGCGACACAGTGCTTCTGTTTTGCGTATGATTTCGTCGTTCGATTCATCGAGGTCAAAATCGTCGCCGTAGGGTTGTGGCACATACCAGGGGGTGTGCACATAAAGTTCGAGGTAATTGCCTTCAGGGTCGGAGAAGTAGATCGACCATGCGTTGCCGTGGCAGGCGTAGCGATTGATGTCCACGCCAGCGGCCACCAATCGGTCTCTCATTTCACGAAGTTCATCAAGACTCTCAAGTAGGAATGAAAGTTGCTGAGCAGCGCTGTAGTCAGCATCATCCGGTCTGCCGCCGATGAGTACTATCTCGTGATGTTCTTCTGGGTTCGTGGACAAAAACAACATCGGGCAGGAATTGATGGGATGCGGTCCGTGGTCGGTGACGGTGAAGCCCATTACCTGTGTGTAAAAGTCCTTCATTACATCAGCGTCCCGGATATTGAGTCCGATGTGTCCGATCCGTGGTCTAGGTTGCGTCGACATGGCAGTTTACCTATTTAAATCAAGATAGATTATTGTGTTGATTGTGGATCATTCAGTCAGCCGTGACACCTGATCAACAGCCAATTTGAATCTATTTGTGGCGTGAGATATTCCCACACCTCTTGTGCTCTGACAAGCACAGAGCGTTAGTTGGAAGGGTTCGGTAGAGTGAGCGTACCCAGGTAAGTGCTCTGTATGAGCTCCGTTGTGATTTCAAAGTTGCCGTGCTCGCTGCTGTGAAACTGCAGCGTGAAGTTGCCGCTGTTGCTGTTCAGGCCGCTGAATTTAAAATCGCCGTATTCATTAGACTCATCCGTTTGAAGTGTTGCGCCTCCTTGGGTGAGTTCGATTTCTACACCAGCTGCAGCGTCCGTTATGCCGTTTTTGATCACGACCAGGGTGCCACCGATGAAACACTTGGTGAAGTTGTCTAGATTTTTATAGTAGACCCTGGGATTTGCTTTGAACTCGGGATTGAGAACCTGCAGTTCTTCATCCTCAACAATCTGCTTCATCTGGTCGTCTTCCACTTTGAGGCTGCGAAAAACACCCGTGGGACAGACCTGCTCACAGCGCAGTCGGGGTTCTCCCCGGTCCAGAAGGTGGGCATCAAAATTCCATTTCTGGGCGACCTGTTCTTCTTCGTTCCACCATATTGCGCCATACGGACAGGAGTTGACGATGTCGGGTTTTCCACGCGCTTTGTCAGGATCAATCATGACAATGCCGTCTGGACGTTGGTAAACAGCACCGTCGGTCGATTTTCGGACACAAGGGGCATCATCGCACATGTTACAGGTGGTGGGTCTGTAGGCGACATCCACCATTGGGTATTGGCCGTGTTCGCGTGCCTCGATATGGAACCACTTGTGACCGTGTAGCGGTTGCGGCGCAGAATAACCTGGGAAATTATTGCCTACATATTCATCCTTGCACGCCAGAAAACAGTTGTTACAGTTGGTGCACTCGGCGACGTCGACGATCAGGTTCCACTTTTCCATATTTTGTGACTTGTACTCTCAAAGACAAGGCGGACTCGGCAAACGGATGGGATATTATAGTTGGTGGGGTACGACCAGCAATGCGTCGAGCTTATGATACTGCCTGATCTTACGGCTCGCCGTAGATAATATGTCTTCGGTCCGAGTTACAATTGATTCAGTACTCACCTTGCGGAACTTGTTCAGACAGCGTCCGGTTGCCACCAGGGCACTGTCCTGAGGTGGCGTCCACACGGCAACGAATGGGAGACTTAAACCAATGATGTCGGCACCTTTGCCAATGCTGTTATGGGGCTTGGCTATAGCGTTGCGCTACACGTCGGCCAGACATCCGTCTTTCAAGGGCCGCCTGTCCGAGAAAGAATTAATTGCCCAGATCAAAACGCGTGATGGCGCGACTGGTCGCTGGTATCAGTTTAGAAACGGACGACTTAAATCGCGCGCTGGAGTGCATCGAGAAGCCGAGATCTGTCTGACATTCAAATCTGCCGAGGTCGGCGCGAAGTTGCTGACCCCGCCGCTGGATCATCAACAGTTCGTCAATGCAGCAAAGGCCTTTACGGTTGTTATCGAGGGCCCGGAGGAGTTGTCGCTGTGGTTCATGGAAACATTGAGGATGATCCAGACGGTAGCATGGAGCTATGGCACGCCTGGAGTTGACGGCGAGAAGCGTTACGTCAACAACACCAATGGCGGCCCGGTTTTCGTTTACGTGAAGAATGGAAAAATTGTCCGTATTACGCCGATTGAGTTTGATGATGCCGAAGATGCACCGTCCTGGTCGGTGACGGCGCGGGGTCAGACATTCACGCCGCCACGTCGCACGACGATCGCGCCTCATGCACTGGCATCAAAGTCTGTTGTCTACTCGAAGGACAGATTGTTATATCCGCTTAAGCGGGTTGATTTTGATCCCAACGGTAATCGTAACTGCGCCAATCGCGGCAAGTCGGGATACGAGCGAATCAGTTGGGACGAAGCACTAGATATCGTTTCAACAGAGATTAAACGGGTTCGTCGTGAGCACGGCAAAGGTGCGATCCTAAGTAGTCACAGCTCGCACCACACCTGGGGTAACGTGGGCTATTACATCAGTTCGAATTTTCGATTCATGAATACCATTGGCCACACCAAGATGGTGATCAATCCGGACAGCTGGGAAGGGTGGTACTGGGGTGCGATGCACCACTATGGCAACAGCATGCGAAACGGGGCCTTCGAACCCTACGGTCAGATCCGGGACTGTCTCGAGAATTGCGAGATGATCGTGTTCTGGTCCAGTGACCCCGAATCGTCAAGTGGCTCCTACGCAGCATTCGAAGGTACTGTGCGTCGCCAGTGGGCCAGGCAACTTGGGGTCAAGATGGTGCATATTGATCCGTACCTCAATCACACCGGTGCGTTCCTGGGGGGAAAGTGGATTCCCGTGTTGCCCGGTACAAGTCCGGCGCTGGCGCATGCGATCACTTATGTCTGGATCGCCGAAGGTCTTTACGATAAGGAATACGTAGCTACGCGCACCACCGGATTTGAGAAGTGGCGCGCCTACATCATGGGGGATGAAGACAGCACCCCCAAGACCCCGGAGTGGCAGGAACCCGAGACCGGGGTGTCTGCCCATGTCGTGCGGGCGCTGGCCCGGGAGTGGGCTTCAAAAAAGACCTATCTGGCGGCCGGCGGCAAAGGGACAACCTTTGGTGGTGCTTGCCGCTCGGCAACGGGCACACAGTGGGCCCGCTCGATGGTGTGCCTGATGGCCATGCAGGGCCTGGGTAAGCCGGGGGTGAATTTTGGCAATCTTCAGACTGGCGCACCGCTCAACCATCATTTTTACTTTCCAGGCTATGCTGAAGGAGGTATTTCAGGAGATATCGAAGGTTCTGGTACGGCCTTTAATCTATTTCAGCGCATGCCCCATGTGATGAGCATGAACAGTGTCAGTCAGAAGGTCCCAAGAACCTATATCGCTGAATCGATTACCGAAGAGCGGGTTGAGGGATATCCCACCGATCCACGTTCGTTGGAACGCCAGTTTCAGAAGTTTAGCTACCCAGCAGCCGGTCATTCGCGGGTTCGGATGATGTACAAATACGGTGGTTCGCATTTCAGCACGGTGATGGATTCGAATCGTCTGGTACGCGCTTACCAGTCGCAGGAGCTGGAGTTTGTGGTCAACCAGTCGATCTGGAATGAGGGTGAGGTCAAGTTTGCCGACGTCGTACTACCGGCTTGTACCAACTTCGAACGCTGGGACATCGGCGAATGGGCCGTTGCCGGCGGCTACTCGCACCACAACGAGTCGCAACTGAATCACCGGGTAATCACGATGCAGCACAAGTGCATCGAGCCGCTGGGGGAGTCCAAGTCCGACTTCCAGATCTTTCTGGATATCTCTAAACGTATTGGCCTGGGCGCTTACTTTGCCCAGGGGATGACCGAACTGGATTGGTGCAAACTGCAGTTCGAAGCCTCAGACCTCAAAGACATCGTCAGTTGGAAGCAATTTTTGAAAAAAGGCTATTACGTGGTGCCCGCCGAAGCCGAGAACCTCGAGGCGCCGGTAGCGTTCAACTGGTATGCCGAGGGCCGAAAGAAAGATACACCCGAGCCGGCGCCTCTACCCTCGGAATACGGCGGCAATTTTGGGGAAGGCTTGCAGACCCAGTCCGGAAAATTTGAATTCGAGGCCTCGAGCCTCAAGAACTTCGGCGAAGACCCGGAAAGGCCTCCGATTAACCGCTATATCCCAAGCTGGGAAGGGCTCAACAACACAGAGCTCTCTGGACGATTTCCACTGCAGTTGATTACACCGCATCCGCGGTACAGTTTCCATACCCACACCGATGGCAAGGACAGCACGATCAACGACATCGAAGCCCACCGGGTGTTGATTGATGATCATTACTACTGGCCGGCGCGGATCAATCCCGAGGACGCCCGTGAACGAGGAATTGCACACCATGACCTTATCCGCCTGTTTAATGACCGGGGTGATGTCATCTGTGCTGCTGTTCTAACAGAGCGCATTCTACCTGGAGTGATTCACTCCTATGAATCGTCAGCTGTCTATGATCCGATCGGTGAGCCGGGCTTATCCCCGGAACGGGGGGGCTGTGTGAACCAACTGACATCGGCTCGACCGCAGACCGCCAAGACCACCGCATCCGCGCCCAATTCCTGTCTCATCCAGGTTGAACAGTGGCGCAGCACTGCCCCTGATTAGACCCTCATCGCCGCTGCCCTCGGCTGCCGACTCCGGGAGATCGGTTAGGGCTAAAGCGCCTCAGACTTCATTGGCTACGGAATTGATCAGGGTGCCGACGAGGTTTACCTCGACTTCGATCACGTCTCCTTGTTTGAGAAAGATCGGTGGCTTGCGTTTGAACCCTACCCCGCCGGGGGTGCCGGTCACAATCACATCACCGGCTCGCCAGGGCAGGGCCTTGGACACATAGGAAATAAGGGTCGGGATGTCGAATGCAACATCGTTGAATTCACCAAACTGCATCTGATCGCCATTGAGACGGGTGGTCACCGTGAGCGCATCAGGGTCAGGGATATCATCGGTGGTAACCAGCCACGGGCCGAATCCTCCGGTGGCGTTGAAGTTCTTGCCCATGCTGTATTGGTGCACATGGAACTGCCAGTCACGAATACTGCCTTCGTTATAACAGGAATAGCCCGCAACGTAGTCCATTGCATCTTCTGGTTCGATATGGGCACCGCCTTTTCCTAGAATGACAGCGATTTCTCCTTCAAAATCGAGTTGCTCGGATGACTTGGGCACCAATAATGGTTGTTGATGTCCGATCTGAGTCTGTGTGTGTCGGTGGAAAAGCACCGGGTAGTCACCAATAGTCCGACCGGCTTCACGCGCGTGAGCCAGGTAATTGACGGCAACACAGATCACCTTTGACGCATTCGGGATCAGCGGAAGAAATTCGATGTCTTCAAGGGGAAAGTCGGCCGACCGTCCTGCAGTTGAGTCGGCTGCCTGGGCAAGCCGATCGGATTCCAGTAGGTCTTTAAGGTCCGATACGCCATCGATAGTTGTCGTAAGATCGATAATGCCGTCGGCGACAACAACTCCATATCCGTGGGTGCCATTCCTGGTAAAACTGGTTAACTTCATAGGACCTCCCGGTCGGGGTTAATTATTAAATGGTGCCGGACTGCTCGGCAGGCCGCGGCGTTAGTGTCTGTACAGGTTTTGAGTTCGAGCGCCGCTAGTGTTGTGTACTACCGGACTTGGGCTCAGCGAGTCAGCAGGTCAATGATAAAGCCAGTTCGGTAGTAATAAAACGTAAGCCGGCAGAATCAGCAGTATGAGCAGTCGAATAATGTCCACACACCAAAAGGGTGTTACGCCCTTAAACACGGTTGTCGTCTTCACGTCTTTGAGTACGCCAGCCAGCACGAAGACATTCAGTCCCACCGGTGGTGTGATCAGGCTAATCTCTGTGACCACGACCGCGATCACTCCGAACCAAACAAGAATTTCCTCAGGCCCCATGCCCGCGTAGCCCAGACCCTGTACCACCGGAAAGAAGATCGGAATCGTCAACAGCAGCATCGACAGACTCTCGAACACACAGCCCAGGACGATGTAAATGGCAAGGATGACCAGGAGAACCATCAGTGGGGTCATATCCGCACCGGTCACGAATTCCAGAAGTCCCGCCGGCAGTCCGGCGCGGTTGACGAAGTTAGAAAATATTAGCGCGCCGAAGAGAACAGTAAAGAGCATCGCCGTCGTACGGGCACTATTAACAAGTACTTCGTAGTAGTCTCGCCAGGAGCGTACCCCCCGGGCCAGTGCCAGCAGAAAGGCGCCACCGGCACCGATTCCAGCTGCTTCGGTCGGGGTAAAAATGCCGCCATAGATTCCCCCAATGACCAGAATGAACAGGAGTAACGTGCCCCATACCCCGCGTAATGCGCGCAACCGGTCTGGCCACGAAGTGCGTTCTGCACGTGGGCCATCCTGTGGTCGTCTCCAGACCGCGTATTGCACCGCACCCATGTAAAGCAGTATGCCGAGCAGGCCTGGCAAGAAACCCGCCGCGAACAGTTCGCGGATACTGGTTTCGGTCATCAAACCATAGATCACCAGGATGACACTGGGTGGGATCAGTATGCCGAGCGTGCCACCGGCCGCGATTGAAGCTGTAGCCAGCGAATCGGCATAGCCGTATTGGCGCATGGGTGGCATCGCCACCTTGGACATCGTTGCCGCTGTCGCCAGACTGGAACCGCAGATCGCGCTGAAAGAGCCACAAGCAACGATCGTGGCCATAGATAACCCACCCCGGCGGTGTCCCAGAAAAGCATTAGATGCCGCGTAGAGTTCTGCAGACAACCCGGCCCTGGAAACCAGGTTGCCCATGAGTATGAAAAGCGGTACGACTGACAGACCGTAGCTCAAGGCGGTTTCGGAAACGAGCGTGCCGATCATCGCCAGTGATGGCTTCCAGCCCGTTAGCAGGCCAAAGCCGGCAAAGCCGACTATACCCATGGCAAATGCGATGGGCAGTCGTAAGAACACCAGGATCAATAGAACGGCAAAACCGATGAGTGCAACCGTCACAGTATGGTCTGCTGGCAGAGCGGTGGATGAGGGATCAGCTTAGATCGCCGTCGTGGAGCGGTCGGGAGACATCGGACCTTTACTACGCATATAGCGCAGGGTATTGAGTAAGAAGGCAATTGATGCGACGGCGCTCATTCCCGCGATGAAGTACGTTATCGGTGCGTAGGGAATAGCCAGGAATTCAGTGGCATCGCCATAGTCAACCATGAAATTGGCGCTGATCCATACCCGCCAGGCGACAAATATCATCATGATCGCCATCAGGAGGTTCAAGATGATTTGTCGAATATTGATCCAGTTATCTGGCATCCATAGATCCAGCAGATCAACACTGACATGCTCTTCACGGTAACAAACAGTGGGAAGTATCGCGAATACGATAAGGCCCATCATGAGTTGGGTTAGTTCGGTCGCACCATCCAGCGGTGAGTTGAAGAAATATCGACCGATAACATCGATACAGGTCATTCCCATCAAAGCGAACAGGATAATAGACGAAGCCCCGTCACCGAACTTCAGCCAGGGGCTGGCGGAGTCCGATGACGGGATAGAATGGTCGACGGTCGCCGGGTCGTTGACTCGGAGACTCATCAGCTTGTCTTAGTAACTGCGAGCTATGGCGCGTAGTTCCTCGAGGGCAGCTTTACCGTCGATTCCAGCTTTACTCGCTCGTTCTAGCCATCCAGCCTCGACCGGCGCCATGATTGCGAGGTACTTCTTGTGAATATCAGCACTCGCCGTGGTGATGGTGGTGCCGGCTTCTTTGGCAGCAGCCAGGCCGGCCGTATCTGCAGCATCCCATTGTTGGCCGGAAAGCTTAGACAGTTTTTCGCCGGAGACGCTCATAACCGCAGCTCGATCTTTTTCTGAGAGGCCTGCAAGAAAATCACTGTTCATGATGAAGGCGAAGCTGCCGTAGTAGAGTCCGCCCGGCATAATCATAACGAAGGGCACTACCTCTTTTAAGCGAAAGCTTTTCTGCGTTTCCATTGGCATGAAGATGCCATCGGCAACGCCGGAAGATAGGGCTTCATACACCTTTGGTGCCGGTAGTTTGACAGCTGTTACGCCCAGCGCTTTGCCCACCAGGCTGCCTACCCCACCGGGTACACGGATCTTCTGCCCGCTGAGATCACCGAGACCTTTGAGTGCTGATTTGGTCTGGATTACAGCTGGACCGTGTGACGTCAGACCGATCAGGGTTACACCCCTGTGCTCATCAGCCTTGGCCAGGTATTTCTGGTGAACTCGCCAGTAAGCAACAGAGGCAGCTTCGGCACTGGTGCCCAGATTCGGCATTTCGACAGCCTGGGTCGCGACGTAACGCGTGTTGTAGCCGTGAAAAATCCAGGCGGCATCGGCGACACCATCGCGAACGAGTTCAAACTGCTTCAGTGGAGATGCCAGTTTATATTCAATTTTGGTGGTCACACGGCCTTCGGTCGCTTCTTCAACCCACTTGCCCCAAGTCGGCCAGACTACGGCATTGATGTGGTGGGTAGGCGGTGCCCAGCTGCTGATATTGAGCACTTCCTGGGCGAACAACGTGGGGGCTACCAAGAACAGCCCAAAGGCGAGCCCCAGTGATTTGAGTTGCTTGATCATGTACATCCTCCTCAGAGTTTGATTATTGAGTTAATCAAATGGTAGTGATTACAACAATTAGACAAAAATGTCTATCAGCACTGCCATTGTGCCAGTATGGTTTGCTGAAACTGGGCAGTTGTCAAGGTTCGTGGGAAGGACGCGCATTGATATATGTCCCGCACCGAGGTTAAAGGCATAATATTGTGGAGGAGAAGGCGTAAATGAAAAATCGAATTCCCCCCGTCTGGATTGAGGGGACCACGAGCCGACAAGCTCATTGCGACCTGCCAGCGGGGACCTATGAGCGGGAGGTCGGGCGCGAAGGGTTCTTTGGACCAGCCAGTCAGATCCACCATGCCCATCCGCCAACAGGGTGGACTTCATTCGAAGGGCCGACTCAACCTCGGGCTTATGATCTGACACAGTTGAATACCCCGCTGGATAATCCATGGCATGCACCGCTGATCCTATCTAATGGTGCTGCACAGATCCGCATGTGGATGGCTAACGGTAGTATGAACTCTTTAGCGAGCAACGCGGATGGTGATCAAGTGCTGTTTGTACACGAGGGCACGGGACACCTGTATTGTGACTATGGTCACCTGGAATTTGCTTGCGGCGACTACCTGCTGATACCGCGCTCCACGATGTGGCGTTTGGAGTGTGATGGGTTGGCGACGATTCTCATGATCGAAGCCACGGGCGGGGCGTTCGGGCTGCCGAACAAAGGACCTGTAGGGCAACACGCGATATTTGATCCTGCGATTCTGGATCACCCCCGGATCGATGAGGCATTCCAGGCACAATACGGGGAACAGGAGACCCTGGTCAGCATCAAGCGGCAGAACACCGTAACGACAGCGACTTACCCATTCAACCCGCTGGATGCTGTTGGCTGGCACGGTGATCTGTCGGTGCAGCGCCTGAACTGGCGGGACATTCGGCCGCTCATGAGTGCCCGTTATCACGTCGCGCCTTCTGCGCACACCACCTGGCTTGGCGACCGTCTGGTTATCTGTACTTTCTGCCCGCGACCGATCGAGAGCGATCCCGGGGCCTTGAAGTTGCCGTACTATCATTCCAATAATGATTACGACGAGTTCATCTTTTATCATCAGGGTCAGTTTTTCAGTCGCGATCATATGAAGCCCGGGATGTGTACTTATCACCCCGCTGGGTTTCCACACGGCCCGCATCCGGAAGCCTATCGGACGGCCATGGCTTATTCGCGAAAAGAGACCGACGAGGTCGCAGTCATGGTTGACACACGGGATCCGCTACAGGTCCATGATCTTGATGAAGGGGTCGAATGGCGCGGTTATGTGGACAGCTGGAAAGGATGACGCGACCTCGGTGTAGCACGAAGCCCGGTGTCAGTTCATTACCACAGGTAGGTGCCGGAAACCGCGAAAACGTATCCGCGGATCCCGCTCCGGTGCGCCACTCAGGTCGATAGACGGGAAGCGCCTTGCCACCGCGGCAAACGCGATTCGGCCTTCGAGTCGCGCGACGTTCATTCCAGAGCAGGCATGGCGACCCTGGCCAAAAGCTAAATGGTTGTTGGGTGATCGGCCGATATCGAGGTGTTCAGCTTGGTCGAATTGGCCAGGGTCCCGGTTCGCTGCACCCACGCCGAGCGTCAGAAACGTACCTGCAGGAATAGTTGTCTCACCGATAGTCATGGGCTCAGTCGTTAGTCGATTATTCAGCTGCAGGGGACTCTCAAAACGAAGCAGTTCCTCGACCGCAGAGTCTGCAAGCGTGGGCTCAGCAGCGAGGCGCTCTAGCTGGTCTCGGTGGCTGATCAGCGCATGAAGTCCGTTACCAATCAGGTTGGTGGTGGTTTCGTGCCCGGCATTCAGGAGAAAAATGCAGTTGTGTAGCAGTTCGGATTCGGTCAGCTTTTCTCCGTCCTTCTCGCCCTGAATCAGACGAGTCAGGACGTCGACTGCTGGGTCTCCGGGAGACTGACGCCGGTCGCTGACCAGGGTCCTGAGATAGTCTGTGAAATCGATCACCGCCTGGTTTCCGGTTTGTAGAACCTGTGGATGCGGTACCGGTTCGAGTGCGGACAGAATCGCCAGCGACCAGCCTCGAAGTGGCGCCCGTTCATCACGTGGTACATCCAGAAGGTTCCCGATCACCTCGATGGGAATCCGAGCCGCGAAATCGCTGATCATATCCACTGAATTCCGGTCCTCGATGTCGTTAAGCAGTTCGTCGATCAGTTGAATCAGGCCCCGCTCCATTTGTTTGATGGCTCTTTGATTCAATGCGCCCATAATCAGCCGGCGTACGCGGGTATGCAGCGGTGGATCATTGAAGACCAGGCTCGTGGTGTGGTGCTCGAGCAGGGGACTGTCGCCAAATTTGGGTGTGAATTCGGCTTGCTTGTCCGAACTGGTACGCGGATCACGATAGGCGGTTATCACGTCATCATAGCGAGATAGAAAAAAAGATCGCTCACTTAACCGATGAACCGGACTCTGGCGTCGCAGCTGCGCGTACCAGGGGTAGGGGTCATCAACAAACCCGGCTGGAGGATCTATCAGCCGAAATCGAGACACTGCGTCAGCGCTGGATTCGATTTGGTTTTTTGGATCTGCCGGCATGACGATATGATCAGGGTGTGATCCCAACCAGTGTAGCACTCGGTGCCAGCGGACGGTTTTATGTCGTAAGCAAACGTGGTTGAATGGATGCAGCCCAGAACAGGAGAAAAGTCATGAACGAAGTTGATACCGCAAACGCACAACAGGGTGAACAGCACCGTGTTCTCACCGACATCATGCGCCGCCGCCGAAGCGTTCGTCAGTTCGAGCGAGGCAGGAAGGTCTCACGCGATACTCTGCTGTCGGTGGCTGAGTCGGCACGTTGGGCACCGACCGGTGCCAATAGCCAGTGCTGGGATCTGATCATTGTGGATGATCCAGCTGTACGCGATGCTGTAATCGATATTTTTGTTGAGCAGTCAAATCGATTGTTTGATAAGGCGAAGGGTTTTCCAGCGGTGAGCAAGGCTTATCTATCTAACACTGTGGCGATTTTCATCGTTGTGGGTGACCCTCGTTGGAAGGTTGCTTTCCCACAGCACAATGAAGATGCCGAAGGGCCGGATGAATACGCCGCAAATAACGAAAATATTTACTATTGTTCACTGGGCGCCGTGATCCAGAACATTCAACTTGCTGTCACGGCCCAGGGATTGACATCAGCGTGGCTGTCCGGCGGTGGTGAGACATCGACCAACCAGGCATTGTCGGAGCTTCTGGGGTATCCGCCATATCTCTCAGCATGCGGAACGATACCCGTGGGTTATCCGAAGAAAGATGTCCGACTGCGCTACCGGCGGCCACTTGAACAGTTGGTCCATTGGAACGGTTATGCGGCGACGCAGTTTCGACCTCAGGGTATGTTGGACCATTACCTGGGCCGGTTGCGTCCCTTCCTGATGTACCGCAATACCGAAAGCGTAGAAGACTGGGAAGATGCCCGAGAAAAATGTGGGGACTGGTACGATGCCTTCAACACTCCGGAGCCGAACCCATCGGGTCAGTTGGAGTAAAAACACGATAGACTCGGCACAGCCAATATGAAACTCGGCTCCACGACATACAAATGAAACAGAATGCGATCGAAAAAACCAAACTACTTTTTCTTGTTAGTGATTAATATCGTGGTGATCATCCCGGCAGCAACGGTAACTCGCTTCCCACCGCGCGGGCATAACCCGGCAGGAGACTAATGTGGCCGGGCTTTACCTACGTTCCGGGGGCACGGGTGGAACCACCTATCTGCTGCTTCACGGGCTCGGTGCAACCGGCGAGGTCTGGGATGGACTGGTTGATCTGATTGAACGCAATAAGGCCGGCCGCTGGCTGGTGCCAGATTTCCGGGGGCATGGACGTTCTCCCTGGGAAAAGCCTTATACCTACGCTGCGTTGATGGTCGACCTGATCCCACTCATCAACGAGACCAGGCTGGTGGTAATCGGGCACTCGATGGGGGGTGTGGTCGGTCTGATGCTCGGTGGTGCGCTGCATAATGTTGATCGTGTGCTGGGTGTGGGGATCAAGGTCAGCTGGAACGAGACTGAATTGGAACAGATGCAGGCATTGTCAACACGACCGGTTCGCTGGTGGGCAACGCAGGTCGAGGCCGTAGAACGCTACCTCAAGGTGTCGGGATTGATCGGCCTGGTGAATCCCGATTCCCCCACTGCACAGTGTGGTGTCATGGCAGGTGACGATGGCCAGTATCGTCTTGCCGCTGACCCTGAAATTTATACGGTTGGCAGACCACCCGTCGCGGAACTGGTTCAGGCCGCCCGCTGCGAGGTGATGTTGGCGTGCGGGGAACACGACAAAATGGTCGGCGCAGGAGAACTGAGCGCCCTGGGTGCCGCGGCGAGGCAACTCTCGGGCCTTGGACACAATGCGCAAGTGGAAAGTCCTGAACAGGTTTGGTTGCTTGTCAACGAACCGCTCGATAATAATAAGGAATCTTCATGAGTCTTGTGATGATCCGCCACGGTGAAACCGCGCTTAATCGCGATCGTGTCATGCAGCCGGCAGACACACCACTGTCGGACCGGGGCAAGGAGCAGGTGCTCCGCCTGGCGCAACGTCTGAGCACCGAAGGGATTACACGGATCCTGGCCAGTGATCTGCCCCGGGCCGCCATGACGGCTCAGGCATTGTCCGATGAGACCGGTGTCGGCGTTGAATTTGAATCGTTGCTTCAGGAGCGAAATTTCGGTCGTCTGCGGGGGCAGCGATTCATTGATCTGGAGACCCGGGACATTGATCCGTTTGCCGAAAACTATGAACCCGAAGAGGGGGAAACGTGGCAGGAATTCGATCAGCGCGTGACTCATGCCTGGTCAAGAATTCAGTCGGCGCTACCTTCAGATGGGATCTTGGCCGTGGTCACTCACGGACTGGTTTGCGCAGCTTTGTTACGTAATCATCTGGATGCCCAAGCGCATGTCACTGACAGTGGAAGACTGTATCCGTTTCGCAACGCGAGTTTCACCCGTATCGAATCGTCACCGCCCTGGCGGGTCGAGTTGCTGAACTGTGCAGAACATCTTGAAGCGCTGGGTGACCAGACCTCGATCTACGGTCAGGTTTAAATAATTCCGATTCTGTGCGTTACGACCCGTGCAGCGACTACTACGCAGTACAGCCCTCAGCCATTCAAAGGGAATTGTGAGTACCGTCACACAGGGGTTTGCGGCTAGTGCGTTTACAGCCGCAGAAAAGGACCTTTTTAGACTCTTCTGCATAGTAGCGTATCGGGGTAAACGCTGTTGATTTGTGGGAACCGTCGCAGAAAGGCTGTTTGCTGCTGAGGCCACACTGACACCAGAAATAGGTCTTCCCCGTTTCTATTTCGACCGCGATTGGGCTCCTCTGGGCTATGACAGGCGTGTCGTTCATAGGGCGCTATCCTTTAGGGTTGTTGCCGTGATTACCACGGCCAGTTGATCCCCGTCATTTTAGCCTCAAATGTATTGTCGAACACCTGGGCGAGTTTGGGCGTGAAGTGATTTGTCCAGTCGCCTGCCTCGCCTTTGCGCATGAAAGGCATGCCTGGCTTGCGCTGTTCTTCATCCCACAGTTGCATACTGGTTCGGGGGTCTTTCTTCATGCTCGAGAACGTCGACAGTTGTGCGATGCGCTCGATTTCTTCGTCGGTCAGAGGCTGATCTAGAAAACGGGCAACCCGTGCAACCGTTACAGCCAAGTCAGCCTGCATTTCTTCGTAATGCAGGACCAGAATATTGCGTTGCTCGCGTTGGGTGTACCAGCTTTTGAGGTGAGTCCAGTAAGGACCGTACTCCACTCTTCCCGCCATAAACTCATCAATAAAATGTTCGATCGGCTCGTCATATTCGTACATCTTGAAACCGAAGGTGTGAAAATACATCGACACCGCAGTGTCCTTGGCGTTGCGGGTAACGTAGATCAGCCGGTTGGACTCGGTCAGTTTGCGCGGCAAAAGATGATAGGGGTTGTGTGACTTGAAGACCCTGGGGGAGATCATCGAGTCGACAATCGACAGATCGGGCAGATCCTCCGAATCATCAAGCCATGGAATGATGGTATGGAGAGGTGGGTCGCTGTCGTGGATTAGTCCGCGGCTGTAAACCAGGCGTACGATCTGCTGCGTCCAAGTTGTGCCGCTCTTGGGAAAGCTGGCAATAAATACGTCATCGGCTCGCGGTGTCCAATGCTGGTGCACCCATTCGAATCTCTCGGTATCCACCGGTGTTACCAGCATGTCCCGCCAGCGGCTGTAGTTGATCGCACTCACGGCTGCAAATTCGAAGTCGCCAGTCGATGGGATTCGATCAGTCCGGGGACACGCTCGGGGTCGGTACGGCCCCAACCACATTCGCTGGCAATCCCGAATGATGGGACCACTTTCTGCGCAGTCGCGATGCGCTGTTTATCGCCGCTGTGATCCTGATGGTGGATCAATCCCAAGTACAGTTCTGTCTGAGCGGGGAGTTGAAGTCCAGTCAGTGGAGCGTAGTACGCATCATCGATACGGTCTCGTGGTACGGGCATGTGGATAAAATCCAGTCGTCGTTGAATTTGTGAAGCCAACCCGTTCGCGATTTCGACCAGAATCGCGGAGTCTTTGGGCATAACCAGGTGCTCGTCCCTGGGCGTGCCGTAACACAGGTGGTAGCCCAGTTCTACATCGGGTGGTACCTGCGCCCCAAGTCGGCTCATCTGATCGAAGATTTGCAGTTTGTAGTTATCGGGGCGATAAGGAAAATAATTTTCAAAGATCAGCACTTCCTGGCAGATGTCCCATTGGATCGAAAGGTCCTGATGAGGAATAGCATCGACAATCGACCTGAGAGCTGTCAGCAGTGATTTTTCATAGGTGAGTAGGTAATCCTCAATACATATTGGGCTGACATACATATAGCCTGAAGCCATCGGGGTAGGCAGGCAGACCTGGAAGCGCACGCCAGCCGGGATCACACCATCATCACGCAATTGTCTAAAAACGTCATAAGACGCAATAGCGGCGGGTGCATAACCGGTTTCAAACACGACTGACGATGGGTCTACATCGGGCTTAAAGCGTACCAACTCTGTTTCGCGTATGAGTTCGCCATCCCACTGGCGAAGTGTCAGCGGTGTCGCATCGGGGTCGAGCTCCATGTCCGGGTGAGACAGCAGCATCTCGCGCTGCCAGTAGATCCAGCGATGTCGTTCGCCGGTTTCGCCATCTGGAATCCGGCGAAGCCAGGGCGCAAGTTTTGATGACAGAGCCCTGAAAACGGATTCTGAATCTGACATGGCGACACTGCCCACGAGATGGATACTTGGTTGCATGGATTACTCCACCGGAAATAAGTGAGTCATTTCTCGAGAGGTAACGCTACCACACTCGTGATCAATCAGAGCAGTCAGTGTGCCACTCAGTGATCGCGACTCAGAAATTTATCAACACGGTCCATCAGGGGCTGCTTATCGTAGGTTCGATAGAGCACCGACATCATGCGTACGGGATCGCCAAAAAAGAATCGTTCGTACAATACCTGACGCCCCGCAAACGCGCTGCAGGCGACATCCCATGCTAAGCGAAACAATTTGATGCGATCGCGCGCAGTACAATTGGCAGCTGCCAGGTAACGGTCGATATCCTCTGCGACTGGGCTGTCCAACGCCGAATCCGGGGGGATCAGCATCAGGCTGGAGGCACTCAGAAGCTGCAGTATCTCGATCATTCGTGGATACATCTTCGGAAAGACATTGCGTGCGGCATCGAGCGGTACGCGGTCAGGCGCCATCACACCCCACTTATCAATCTTAGCATCGGCTTCCGATGCGCGCAGACAGGCTCTCATGATCTCAAGGTTAATCATGCACTCCGCGATCTTTTCCTGTACGTGCTGAAATTCGTTGGATCCCAGCGCGTCGGCAATGGAACAGGCAATACCCAGGACAAATTCCGTTTTGCATATGTTTTTGATGGTGACCTGCTGTGCCATATGGGCAAGGCAGCCGGTCTCCGGGAAGTGGCGAGTACATAGTTCAGGATCTGATTTGAGGAACACTCGGTCCCACGGTACAAGAACATCGTCAAATACTACGATCGTATCCATCTCCTCAAAGCGAGAACCCAGAGGGTGGTCGATCTGGGATTCGCTGTATACAAGTGACTCCCGACAGATAAATTTCATACCCGGTGTGCCGCAGGGGATCGTAAATGCAAAGGCGAATGAGTTGGTATCGGATGCGGCCTTGAGTACCGTTGATGGAAATACCATGATCTCATCTGCAAGCGCTCCCAGCGTCGCCAGGATACGCGCACCCCGAACCACCATGCCATCGGCATTTTCGTCGACAATGCGAAGTGCAACGTCAGCGCTCGGGTGACCACTGGCGGTTAACGCGCGATTCGACTGTGGATTGACCAGTGTATGCGTCATGCATAGATCGTTTTCTCGCGTGTATTCGTAGTAGTTACGTGCGTTTTCTCCGAAGCGGGGATCATTCTGATGGTAGAAGTCCGCTGCGGCTGCGGCCGCCATAATTTCGACATTGATGTAGTCCGATGAACGGCCGAGCATGCCGCCGCTGAACCGAGACCAGTTGAACATCATTCCAGATCGTTTTGCGAGGTCTTCGTGGGTGCGTGGGGTAATGAAGGACAGACCGACGGGGTCTCCCGTGGTCGGTGATGGATAGGTCATCTCATCACGCAGATTTTCTGTGTGCTGCATGTCATACAGAGCAGCCATCGACTGCGCACAGCCCTGCAGAGCAGGGTGGGTTGTTACATCAGTAATACGTTCGTTACCGAGCCATATCTCTGCGTTGCCCTGTCGAAGACCTTCCAGATACTCACTGCCGGTACGGGCGCCCATAACTCGCTCCTCAAGTGATCTGCACCAATATTACTTAACATGTTAAATAAATTGTCTGGAGTGTGCAACATCACTGAAAAATCGACAGAGAATGGGAAAAGCGTGACTGTAACTTGCAGGCTCAGCCAGCGTACGAGATCTTCAGTTGAAGCGATCGCGGATCTGGTAGTAGCGGATTGTCGGTCCGAGAAACCATGGATTTCCATGATAAAACGGACGAGTTTCGAATTTGAGCCCATTCATGGGTATCGTTGCGTCCGGGATACCTAAGGCCTGCTGGCCAAGTCGATGGCCGAAATAACTTGATAGGCAGATACCTGATCCGCAATAGCCCATTGCATAGAAGAGTCCGTTGTCCTCGCCTAGGTGTGGCAAGTTGTCAAAGGTATAACCGACAAAGCCCATCCATGAGTGGGTAACTTTGGCGCCAGCCAGTTGTGGAAATATTCGAAGCATCTCCAGTCTCAAGGGTCCAGCACTGCGAATAGGATCGGTTTCTTTGTGTGACACACGCCCCCCGAATAGGATTCTGCGTCCATCTGGCGATAGGCGGTAATAGACGACCAGTTTCCGAGTATCACTGACAACCCGGTCATTAGGGATCAAGCTGAGCGCAAGATCCGGGTCAAGCATTTCAGTTGCCAGCATGTAAGAGCCGATCGGGATAATCCGTCTCTGGTGCCATGGTGTTGCCGATCCGGTATAACCACTGGTCGCGACAATCACCTTGCCTGCTCGGATCTGTCCTTTGGCTGTACTGAGATTAAACCCATCGGTATTGCGGACAATGTTTTGAACGCGGCAGTTGTCGACGACGTGACACCCACTCGCCAGTGCCCGTTCATACAGGCCTTGATGATAGCGCGCCGGGTCCAGCGACGCGTGTTCACTGATCACCAGCCCCCCATGGTAAAACGGGGAGTCCACTTCGTTATTGATCTGCGTCTTATCAACGAGGTGTCCGTCTCGCTCAAGTCCTTTGACTTGGGATTTAAATTCTTGTTTCTGTGTGGTGTATTGCTGGGCACTGTGGGCAGCATGAAATCGACCACAGTGTCTGTAGTCGCAGTCGATGCTTTCGTCGTTTATAAAGTCGCCAACCCACCGCAGTGCAGTGCGCGCTTCGGCGATAATGGCGTAAGCCTGCGCAGCCCCATGCAGACGGGCCAGTGCCTTGTAGCTTGGTTTAACTTCGCCGCTCACCTGGCCACCGTTGCGTGAACTGCAGCCCCAACCGGGCTGTTCTGCATCTACGATGACAGTGGATAGTCCAGCCCGGGCGGTCACCAATCCGGCATTCAATCCGGTGTAGCCTGACCCAACGATCACAACATCTACTTGATCCGGTAAAGATGCGTCGAGAGGAATCGGTCGGGGGGTGCGATCCCACCAGTAGGGTTCCGGTTTGAAGTCAGCGCTGAAAATTGATTGGTCCACGGGTTCCTGTTCGGTCTATAGGCGATCTGCGAGGTGTTGTTATATCAGCTTTGTGCTGCACTCAAAAGTTATTCAGAACCGACCTCTGCGAGATTTGAATTGCCAAGCGATCCCGCTACACTGTCGATCAGCTATGATTGAGCTGGTAAGGCTGGTTCGAATCCTGGATTCTAGAGCTGCTTGCAGACTAAACTGCCGGTATGGTATTGGTTCTTCTCGGTGCATCTTGCCACGACTACATTTAGCGACCTGTCCTCCGGTAAAGTGCTGGACAATTTAGGTACCATTGATACCCACGAATAGTTTGACTGAGACCGCGTGACGACAACGTGAAACGATATTCCGCCTGGAGTGTTTTTCTTAACGGATTAACCGGACAGAAAAACTGGGATCGCGCCTGGCGAGATCCTGAGCCTAAAACTGAGTATGACGTGATCATTATCGGTGCCGGTCTGCACGGGCTCGCAACCGCTTATTATCTTGCACGCAACCACGGCATCACGAACGTTGCCGTGGTAGAAAAAGGCTGGCTGGGAAGCGGTAATGCCGGGCGTAACACCACGATCGTTCGGTCTAACTACATGCTGCCGGGTAATCGCCCCTTTTATGAACACTCCCTGAAGCTCTGGGAAAATTTGAGCCACGACCTGAACTACAACGTGATGTTTAGCCAGCGGGCCCATGTCACCTTGCTGCATAGCCCCGCAGCTCGTGATGCCGCAGCGCGGCGATATAACACCATGCGATTGACCGGTTCAGATGGCGAACTTTGGGATTTGCCAACATTGAAACGAAAAATCCCACATCTAAATTATGGACCAGACGCGCGTTTTCCAATCATCGGTGCATCAGCCCAGCTGCGGGCCGGTAGTGCCCGGCATGATGCCGTCGCTTGGGGTTATGCCAGGGCGGCAGATCAACGCGGAATCGATATTCTTCAAAATTGTGAAGTTACCGGCGTACTGCGGGACGGCGGTAAGGTGACGGGCGTCGAAACTGTGCGTGGTGTGATACGAGCGAAGAAGGTTGGTTTTGCGGTAGCGGGGAACACGTCCCGACTATGGCGCATGGCTGGGCTGGGCAAATTACCAATCGAAACCCACAAGCTACAGGCCTTTGTTTCCGAACCCCTTAAACCCCTGCTTGATCAGGTGGTGGTGTTCGGGGTTGGGGGTGCACATTTTTACATCTCACAATCTGACAAAGGCGGCATGGTGTTTGGCGGTGATCTGGACTGGTATAAATCTTATGCTCAACGCGGAAATCTTCCTATTGTGCAGGATGTGGCGGAGTGTGCGACATCGATCCTGCCTTGCTTGTCCCGGGTTCGGTTACTGCGTCATTGGTCCGGTGTGATGGACATGACGATGGATGGCTCGGCGTTTATCTGCAAAACTCCGCTGGACAACCTTTACCTGAATGCCGGGTGGAACTACGGTGGTTTTAAGGCGAGCCCAGCATCGGGCTGGTATTTTGCTGATTTGGTGGCCAACGACAGGCCCGATCCGGTAGTTGCGCTGCATAACCTCACGCGGTTTGAGCAAGGCATCAATCTTGATGAACGTGGTGCCGGCCCCGATCCCAAACGGCACGGTTAATTTCTACACAATGATCCGGATTAACTGTCCATTTTGTGGTGAGCGTGACCATAGTGAATTTAGCTATGGCGGTGACGCCTCTGTCAAATATCCCCCCCTTGATGCACCTGCCGAGCAGTGGCTTGAGGCTGTGTTTCAGCGCGAGAATATCGATGGTGTTCAGTTTGAGACCTGGCAACATCTGCAAGGCTGCCGTATGTGGATCGTGGTCGAGCGTGATACCACTACCCATGATATTCACAGTGTAAGACCGGCACACGAAGGCATTGCGCAGGCACTTGCCTCGGACGAGGGTGGTGAGGTATGAGCACACGGCGCTTAGCCACCGGTGGCCTGATCGACCGCAGCAGACCGATAACGTTTACCTGGGATGGTAAGAAACGAGCGGGGTACTCAGGCGATACGCTCGCGTCCGCACTGATCGCAAACGGTGACCGGGTTGTTGGTCGAAGTTTTAAATATCACCGACCGCGCGGTGTAATGTCGGCCGGCGTCGAAGAATCTGGCGCGATGGTAACAGTGGGCACGGGATCTCGAACCGATCCCAATGTCAAGGCAACAGTGCAGGAACTGTACGATGGACTGGTGGCACGAGGGCAGAATGCCTGGCCCAGTGTGCGTTTTGATCTCGGCGCGGTGAATAATTTGTTGGGTCGATTTCTTGCGGCAGGGTTTTACTACAAGACTTTCATGGGTATCCCACCACTTGAATGGGGCAGTGGTACCGGTATGTGGATGCGCTACGAGCGAATCATCCGGAAGGCTGCAGGCATGGGGGAAGCCTCCCGGTTGCCGGATCCTGACTATTATGAGCATGCACACGCTTTTTGCGACGTGTTGGTGGTCGGTGCTGGACCGACTGGTATTGCTGCAGCACGAGCAGCGGCGGAATCTGGTTTGAATGTGGTCCTGGTTGAACAAGACAGCTTGTTGGGCGGTACACAGCTATCGACACCCTTTGGTGGTTCCGGGTTAATTCCTTCAGTAGAAGAACTGGAATCAATCGGCGTTCGAGTCATGACTCGGACCACAGCTTTTGGTCTTTATGACTACAGCGTCGCTGGTCTGGTAGAGCGAGTGACTGATCACCTGCCCGATCCTCCGGGCTACCTGCCTAGGCATCGTTTCTGGACGCTACGCGCGAAGTACACCATTGTTGCTGCTGGTGCCATTGAGCGCCACATCGCGTTTGGTAATAACGATCGACCTGGCGTGATGACTGCTGCAGCAGTTCGTACTTATATGAATCGCTTCGCGGTGCTACCTGGTGAAAACATCATCATTGCGACCAACAATGATTCTGTTTACGAGGGTGCTTTTGAACTGAGTTCGGCAGGCGCGCAAGTGACGTTGCTCGATGCACGTAGCACGGTCTCCAACGAGTACAAAGAGCAGCTGGCTGAACATAATATTGAAGTCCGATGTGGGATGGCACCACTGCAGGTGCAGGGTGCTGGACATATCGCTGCGCTTGAGGTCGCAAGTGCTGATGGTAACGGATGGCGAGCTGCTTCCACCGAGTCTTGCGATCTCGTGGTAGTTTCTGGCGGCTGGTCTCCGGTGGTCAACTTATTGTCACATCGTGGTGTGAAACCTGTTTGGGACAGCACCCAAGCCTGTTTTTTGGCGATTGAGTGTGCAGAACCTATTTCGGTGGCAGGCTCGGCGGCCGGTGTCTGGAATTCAGATGACTGTGTCGCTTCTGGTCAGGCGGCAGCTGGCGATGCGATTCAGGTACTGCGAGGCCAAACGAATAAAATCATACGACCGCCGATAGGGGGATGGCAACAGCCGATTCAGGCACTCTATGAGGTCAAGGTCCCCGGCCGTAAGCTGAAAAGCTTTGTCGATCCGCAACACGACGTTACCACTGAAGATGTGCGCCTCGCACATCGAGAAGGCTTCGTGTCTGTTGAACACCTCAAGCGTTATACAACTCTGGGCATGGCAACCGATCAGGGCAAAATGGGTAATATCATTGGGATTGCACTGATGGCTGAAGCCTTGGGTAAGGAGATTCCCGAAGTCGGGACCACCACGTTTCGACCGCCGTATACCCCAGTCAGTATCGGTGCGTTGCGTGGACGCAGTGTCGGCCGGCACTTCCGCCCTTTACGTAGAACACCCCTGCATGAATGGAATCTTGATCACGCCGGTACCATGACTGAAGCGGGGCTATGGCAGCGGCCCTGGTTTTTCGCGCGTGAAGGCGAGACCCTTGCCGATGCTTACGTACGCGAGGCTGAGACAACACGTAGAACAGTTGGCTTGTGTGATGTGACCTCACTGGGAAAGATCGCAGTTCAGGGACCTGACGCGACCGTGTTTCTCAATAGGGTGTACTCCAACGCGTTCGCCAAGTTACCGATCGGCAAAGCCCGTTACGGCATCATGCTTAGGGACGATGGCCTGGTTATGGACGATGGCACCACCTGGCGTCTATCTGAGACGGAGTATTTTATGACCACCACGACAGCGCATGCTGCGCCGGTTATGGCGTGGCTGGAGGAACTCCTGCAGACTCGATGGTCAGATTTAAAGGTTCACGTGACTTCTGTTTCGGAACAATGGGCGGGTATCGCAGTGGCCGGCCCGTGTTCGCGTACTGTGCTCGAAACTTGTGTCGAGGATCCGACCTGTGTCAGTAATGACAACTTCCCCTTTATGGGCGTGATCGAGACAGTTCTCAAAGATAAGATTCCCTGTCGTATTGCCCGAATCAGTTTTTCTGGCGAGCTGGCGTATGAAGTGTATACCCCTTCGGACTACGGGCCCGCAGCGATGGATCTGTTGTGGGGCGTGTCTGAACCGATGGGGGGTTGTCTATATGGACTTGAAGCGCTGGGCGCGATGCGCATCGAAAAAGGCCATGTGACTGGTGCTGAACTGGACGGGCGGGTCACGATTGAGGATGCCGGTCTTGGACGTATGGCCTCACCCAAGAAGTCCTACATTGGCAGTGCACTTCGCAAGCGGCCGGAACTTATTCGTGAAGACCGGCCTCGACTAGTCGGCATCTTTCCCAGAGAACGACATGAAACCTTCAACGCCGGTGCAATTCTATGTGCCGCCGATGCAGTGCAAGGTTTTGGCGATGGCTGGATCTCAGGCGTTACCCATTCACCTGAGCTTGGTCACTGGATTGGACTCGGTTTTATTGCCGGGGGTCTTGAGGCGTGGCAAGGTAAGTCAGTGGTTGCCGCCGACCCAGTACGAAAAAGTGACGTCGCGGTTGAGATTGTCTCGCCGCACATGGTCGATCCGGATGGAGAGCGTCTTTATGGCTGATCGTGCGTCTTCGTTGGCGGGGCACTATCCTCGGGGTCGTCATGGCCTCGATGGCCAAGTCGGCGTGATATTGTGCGATGTGCCGGATTTATTGCTCCAGCAGGTGTCAGCTTGGCCTGAGACACTCGCCCAAGTGGGGGCTGAGGTGGCACAGACTGTCGGTCTGGCTACAGCGCCAGGTCCAGGCCAGGCAAGTGCAGGCAGTGCGGGGACGTTGCTGCGTGTGGAACCTCTCAAGTGGTGGCTCTACGGTACAACGTTAGTCGACATCTCACCCGACGTGGGCTGTTTGCTCGATTTATCTCATGCGAGAACCCATGTAAGGGTCAGTGGTCCTGATGCCGCAACCTGCTTGAACCGCCACCTGCCGGTCGACCTGCGGGATGGCGCATGTCTAGTCGGGTCTGTGGTATCTACGGCGCTACATCATGTGGCCGTCGCCTTATGGCGCTCTGAACATGGATTTGAACTTTTTCTGCCACGGGGATTTGCACTGTCCTGTTGGGAGGTATTGCTTGAGACTGCTGAACAGTTCGGTGTCGAGGTTGTATAACTGATTTTGCCTTGCTCTCTATTATTCCGGCCGGATAGTGATCTTACGATGTTGTTTTCCGTCTGGGCGGTTCAGAAAAGTAATCAGCGCAACGCCAGAGAGTACCGCAACACCGCCCAGTAGCCGGTTCGTTGATAACACCTCACCCAGCAACAATACCCCACCTGCCACCGCTGATAGCGGTTCCAGAAAAAGAAACGGCACAACCTGGTTGATGCCGTACCGAGCCAGCAGAAAATACCAGCAGCTGTAGCCGATCACTGTCATCACTAACACCAGGTAGGCCACAGTCAACCAGTGGGTGGATGTCGCGGTGGATACAGCTTCAAGTTGACCGTCTTCCAGGATCCACGAACACAGCAGGAGCTGGGATCCAGCCATTACCGCAACCCAGGTAATCAGGCGAAGCCCCCCCATACCGGACAAGCGTTTAAACAGCATCTGGCCCAGTGCCCAGGCAAACGCGCCCGCTACAACAAGGCTAATGCCCGTCAGGGCGCTCTCTTCCTTTGGCGAGCCCGCAATCACAATGACACCGGTAAAAGCCAAAGCAATTCCCAGTGCACGGTGCCAGCCCAGTCGCTCTTTGAATGAGAACCAGGCCAGCAAACTTGCAAAGGGCACCTGGAGTTGTACCACGATGACCATCAGGGAGGCGTCGATCAGTTTAAGCCCGTTGAACATTAATCCGTACATCAGCGTTGATCCGATCAGCGATGCGAAGAAGATGTTCTTCATGTCTGCCCAGGGCGGCCTGAAGAACCAAACCAGTATTGCAGCGCTGAATCCAAAGCGCATGCCCAGAAGAAACATGGGCGGAAAATGATCCAGAGCCGGTTTCGTGATCACAATGCCCATGCCGAATATGGTTGCCACAGCAACGGCCATGAGTATGTGTTGGAATTTCAAGAACGTAGATTGGTCTGAAATGTGTGGTGCCAGAGCACAGTTAAGGTTTGAAATCCTTTTGGATAACAGTCATTTCAATTGCCGAGCCTATGCCCCCAAGATAATTAATTCTAGGCTGGTGTAGTAGCTAAGTTTTGTGATATATGTGACCTACAACAGTCTGGTATTACACACTGCCAAAAGACCATCACACAACAGGAGACTACCATGGGTAAGATTTGCAAGAGTTGGGATGTATTCAGTAGCAAAACTATACTGATTGCAGCCGTTCTGGCGTTGTTTGCATCTGTCGGAACCGCATCGGCAGAGACGACACTTGAAAAAATAAAACGGACGGGTAAAACAACAGTCGGCACTGAAGCGGCGTTTCCCCCATTTGAATTTATTAAGGATGGAAAAATTGTCGGGTATGGTAAAGATATCCTCGACTACATCATTGCTGATTTAGGTGTAGAGCTAAATCAACTTGACTTGCCTTGGCAGGGAATTTTGCCAGGTGTACTGGCTGGGAAATTTGACTTTGTTGCAACCAGTGTGAGCATTCGACCTGAAAGAGTCGTTAAGTACGCCTACACCGTTCCAATTGCGGAAGGTACAACTTGGACCATGAAGCGAGCCGGTGACGATAGCATGAAAAGTATAGATGACTTAGCTGGTAAGGTTGTCGGCACCCAATTGGCATCAGCAGGAGAAGCAAATGCGAAAGAGTTTGAAGCCAAGCTTAAAGAAAGAGGACTAGGTGGCTATAAAGAGCTCAAGTTATACACTGCATATCCTGAAAGCTATCTCGCGTTGGGCAATGGCGCAATTGACGTGGTCGTCCAAACATTACCCAACCTTGCGGTTGTCGTCAAAGAACATCCTGGTGTATTCGAGCTACTGGATGCAATGACCGGTAAGAGTTACATGTGCTGGGTGACGCGTCCAGCAGATACCGATTTACGGGATTATCTCAGCTCGAAGATTATTGAGATGCGAGATAACGGAAAATTGCACGAACTACAGGATAAGTGGTTCGGGTTTAGGATGGAAATTCCAGATAGTGGTTTCCTGCCGGCTGGCGCTCTGTAATCTTAGAGCTTTACTATTCTTAGCGTAGTATTTGGCGGGCGAGAATTTATTTCTCGTCCGCCAAATTGATTTGTAGAATTTTATTGCAACTCAATTTGGTTGTGTGACCTGCGGAATTCCGGTTGAAATTCAATTTTTCCTACACCATTGACGCACTGCCCCGTTTGTTGGAAGGGGCTTTGATCACGATAGAAATAGCTGTAATTGGCTTTATCCTTAGCCTTACGATTGGGACTTTGATCACTGTATTTCGGATTGTCAGCCAATCAAGACTACTAAACGCCATTCTGGCGGTTTACATTAGTTTCATCCGGGGTACGCCACTGCTGATCCAGATATTCCTGGTCTATTACGCACTGCCGGCTATTGATTTTTTACCAGGACCTGGCGAACTAAGAATAGACATGGGTCCAGTAACGGCGGGTATCGTCGCGATTACGCTCAACAGCATAGCATTTGTGACGGAGATCTTGCGTGGTGGACTGGCTGCTATCCATAAAGGTCAATATGAAGCGGCCTCGGCGTTGGGACTTCGCAATTATCCACTGTGGCGTAAGGTGGTACTGCCGCAGTTATTTATGAAAACCATCCCACCCCTAGTAAGTGAATTCACTCAGGTTTTGAAAGCGACACCTTTGTTGGCCATGATTACAGTTGTCGAAATGATGCGGGTCTCGCAGCAGATTTTCAGCGCCAACTACCACCCAGTAGAGGTGTTGTCTGGTGCATTTGTTCTCTATTTTTTAATTTGTTTCGTTGTCAGTCGGAGTTCAATTCTTTTGGAACGCCGCTTTGCGGTTCGTAGTTTCTAGCCGTGGAGCTTGATTTCAAAATTATTTTAGACTGGTGGCCATTAATTTTAGATGGCTTCAAGCTGACTCTTGTGATTGTGACGGGGGCCATACTGTTAGGTATACCTCTGGGCGGTTTGTTGGCCTTTGGCCGACAGTCAAGATTCAAAATAATTTCGATATCGGCAACGGCTTTTATTGAGCTTTTTAGAAATACTCCGTTCATGATTCAAGTGTTCCTGCTTTTTTATGTGTTGCCGTTTTACGGAATTCGGATCCCCGCAAACATCGTGGGAATCATCGGATTGGCCCTGTTTGGCAGTGTCTACTATGCTGAAATTATCCGAGCCGGAATTGATGCGATTCCACGGGGGCAGCTGGAGTCAGCTCGATCGATCGGAATGTCGCACTGGCAAAGCATGACCAATATTGTGCTGCCGCAAACGATGCGAATTATTCTCCCGCCTATTGGTAATCAGACACTTTCTCTCGTAAAAGAATCTTCAATTTTATCCACCATAACAGTTCAGGAATTGACAATGTCGGCATTGATAGTACAGGGCCAAACTTTCCGACCGTTTGAGGTTTTTATCGTGATTACTCTGCTGTACTGGGGTGTTAACGAATTGATTGCGACAAGTTTGAGAATTTATGAACGACGCCTAACAAGACGGTCCACACTTGTACTTGCTGGTACGTCATCAAACGAAAGATTAAGTTAAACCAAGAACCTTTCCTGGAATTTGAAGATGAACGCGGTAGACGAAGTCCAGCCACTGATCGAATTGTCTGGTATACGCAAGACCTTTGGTGAGATCGTTGCATTGGATGGTGTCGATCTCTCAGTTGCTCGCGGCGAAGTGGTGTGCGTTATTGGGCCAAGTGGATGCGGAAAAAGCACATTGTTGCGGACAATCAATTGGCTTGAGGTGCCGGACAGTGGCCAGATTGTTCTAGAGGGAAACTCAGTTGGTACTGTCGTAAAAGCAAACGGTAAGATCTCTCCCCAGTCAGCCAAGGATTTGAACAAAATTCGTTCTCGTATGGGGATGGTTTTCCAACAGTTCAATCTTTGGCCTCACCTCTCAGTTCTGGAGAACGTTACACGGGCGCAGAAAATAGTTCTCCGGATACCTCAGAAAGACGCCGAATTGACTGCGTACAGTTGCCTGAGCCAAGTTGGTTTGTCAGACAAAACGGGTGCTCTACCTGATCAGCTATCCGGCGGCCAGCAGCAACGCGTGGCTATTGCCCGTGCGTTATCAATGAATCCAACACTAATGTTGATGGATGAACCTACTTCTGCTTTGGATCCAGAGCTTGTTGGTGATGTGTTGGGTGTTTTACAGAAGTTGGCTGAAGATGGAATGACCATGATCATCGTTACTCACGAACTTGGATTTGCGGCAAAATTTGCTGATCGGATCTTGTTCATGGATAAAGGTTTGATTGTCGAGGAAGGGACCCCTCAGCAGTTACTCCAGAATCCAGAAACTGATCGTCTCAAATTGTTTCTGAAACAACTTGGGGAGATGAATCTGATCCTTTCATAGAGGAATTGATGCTTGTTGCTAGAAGTGTTCAGTCAAACCATTAACTTCAATGTTGTCTTGAGATCTAATACTTAATCGAGTTATACCTTTTCAAGGAGAAATTAGATGGTTGGTAAGAAAAAGAAAGCTAAAGGCAGTAGTTCTGTGCTTGCAAAGATTCCAGCACGATGCGGCGCTGCAACTTATCTGCGAAAAGGACAGAAGGTCAAAATCATTAATACTCATGGTAGTCAGGTTGTTGACTTCTGGGCATTCAATGCTGATCACCCGGGAGAGTTTATGTCGATGGAACACTGTCGGGTCTGGCTAGGCCATTATCGGCCAAAGCCCGGTGATGTGCTGATTACTAATCAACGACGGAATATCCTTAAGTTTCTCGAAGACACCTCTCCTGGCGTGCACGACACTATGATGGCTGCCTGTGATCGATTTCGCTACGAGCAGTTGGGGTGTACTGACTATCATGACAACTGCACCGACAACCTTTGGGAGGCACTTGCGGCCGTACGTTTTAAACCGACAGAAACACCGTGTCCATTTAATCTTTGGCAGAATACTCCTGTTGATTCGACTGGAGGTATTGAGCAATTACGGACAGTATCAAAACGAGGAGATTTTGTTCTGTTTAAGGCGCTTATGGATGTGGTGTTATGTTTTTCAGCATGCCCTCAGGATATTGTGCAAATCAATAGCGGGCGTCCAAAGAATGCCCACTACCAGATAATTGATTGAGGGGCTTTGGTTTCTTTTTAAAACTACAAAATGGGCATCGGGTTGTAGATGACCGAGCACAGGCGGGATTCTTACTAAGGATTTGCCGGACCCTACATGAGGGGATGGTTTGTATATGGTGATCGTTTACCGATCTTGAAAGTATCCCGCCCGCACGGCTTTGCCGATTAGATTGCAGATAAAGCGCCCAGCAGTAATCGCAGTTATGCCATTCAAATCACGCTTAGGTGTGATCTCTACAATGTCCATGCCAACAACCCGGCCTTTGTCAACTAGGCCATGGATGAGTGTTCGCATCTGATCGTAGGTAACGCCACCGGGTGCTGGCCCTGCTACCGCTGGCATTATGGTTGGATCAACGCCATCAGCATCAATCGTTAGATAGTAATTTGACTGATCTGGTATACGGTCAAGAACGGATCTCATGCCTATCTGCTGTAGTTCAATATCAGGAATAAGGTGAGATCCATAGGAAATGGCGGCTTCCATCTCTTCAGGCCTTGCGCTCCCGGCTGAACGAAGGCCAATCTGAAATATCTCTCCAATATGATCCATCTCAGAGGCACGACGAATTGGGCTCGATAGACCATCTCGTACACCGTTAACATGATCTCGCCAATCCAGATGAGCGTCTACATGCACTAGTGTGATAGGAGCCCATTTCTTAAAACCTCGAAGAACCGGAATGGGCACACCATGATCTCCACCAAGTACGATCGGCATGACATTTCTGGTGAGTAGTGTCGCTATTACTTTCTCGGCATTTCGATAGTGTTCATCGATGTCATTGGGATTGCCTGGGACGTCACCGACATCGACAACTTTGATAAGCCTCCCATCAAGCAGAGGGCCGCCTAGATCAAAATCCCAACGGTCGATTCCTCGTAATGCTCTTTCACAGTATCGACGGATATGGGTTGGCGCATTAGTTTGATCGTTTGTTACATCATCCATTGAATATGGCGCCCCGTAGGGAATGCCAAGAATTGCAATGTCTGCATCTATCTTATCCAGATCAAGGACAATGGGGAGGTCATGAAAACTCTGGAACTCGCGTCGGGGTGCGACCGTAAGATTGTTGCTCATGAGGCTCTATTTTCTTGAACTAATAAGTGAGATTAGTCGGACTAACTAGGGACACCATTAGACGTGCTTACTTGTAGCGCTGTCGCATCTCCTTCAGACCAGTCACCTATGTTCTTTTGAGCTGATGAAACCACACAAATACAATCTATCAACACCCGAAATAACACATGATCACCCGCAGAAGACTTCAACTTCTTTGGTGTCAGATTTCCTTCATTGTCTAATTCAATATTGAGAAACAAATTAACTGGATCCGGCAGCTTCGGTAATGAAATTCCCAGCTTCTTGAACGCACTTTGCGTGTTTTCCACGCACCCAGTTACTTTCGTATACCCTTGTGAAGAAAGATAGCGAGCATCCGACGCAGGCCAGAGTAGATCATGGGTACCCACGGTATCCTTGCCCAGAACCATAATTGGACGACGACGATTGGTGACAAGGCGCATACCCAGCTTTAAGAGAAAAGAATTGCTGAACACACGGGTGTGATGGGGAGATAAGAATTCCCGGAGATCGTCTTTCACAATTGCAAACAGAGTGGCGGGCTGTCGGCCGAATAGATCGACAATGGAGAGCAGTTGCCCCTGATAGGCGGAGATAGCTCGCGCCTCACCACCCGGAATCTCAACCGCAATCTCAGGAGGCAGCTCTTCCGTCGTTAGCGATTTCATGAGTAACGGCATTAGTTATTATTCCGGAATGTCATTACTGACAATCGCTTTCATCTCTGTAGGGCAGAGTCCATTTCCAGGGATGATGTCCTGAGGGCAGGGAGACAACGCACATACCAAATCCATGAGCACCTCAAAAACAATACGATCTCCTGCTTTACTGGGTGGGTTAACTACTCCAGTGCGACCATCCGCAACGACGGGACTGTTTTGAAAAAGATTAAACGGTTCAGGAACATCGAGAATATCGATTTCTTGGTGAGTCGAGAGGCCATCGTGAAGATTTTCTAAACAGTTTCGATGCCCAGGCACCCCGAAATCAACTGAATATCGTGTTGGGTCACAGGCCGGAACAGTCGAATCATGAACGCCAATTGTGTCTACGACAACCTTCAGCATAGGATTGTCATAGTTGCTCAGTAGGGTATCGCCAATGCCAAAAAACAGAGATCTCAGATGTCGTCTGGTCCTAACTGAGGAAATTCCTTCTTTGGGATCATGCTGGTTTATTGCAACAAAATCTCCGGCCTGTGCACCCTGTAAATCAATGATGCTAACGTATTGCCCAGACCTTGCTACAAACCCCAGGCCAAATCCGCCTGCTACAAAATGGTCTTTTGTGTCTGACTTGCTCATGTGAATCAACAACTAAATCGATGATGGTACTTTTTCTGAATATTTGATTTGGATATCATGGTAGCACGATCCGGCAAAGTGATATATCTTACGTGGCTACGTTAACTAGGTAACGAAATTTTCATTCATTCCAACTTCGGTTGATCATTGCTGTTGACAGTTGACAACATCAATTGGATCAGCTGCAGCCTATCTAACTATCTAGGAGCTCCGGGGGAACATTGTTATGAGTAACTCAAAAGATACGCCCGTAAAACTTAACCGGCCATTTGTTGGTATACCTTCGTTTTTAAGGTCACATATCTGTACCGACCTTGACGAGTTGGATGCGGATATTGCGGTGTTTGGTGTCCCCCACGATGAAGGTTCCCCGTTTCTAGCGGGTTCCAGAATGGGTCCTAGATCAATTCGAGAACAGTCTCTACGATTCGGTGCCCAGGGGAGTATCTATGATCCAGAGACCCGAAATCAGTATCTCGCGGAGGAGCTAGGCCAGGGTTTAATCGCAGACGTGGGTGATGTGGATGTGTGGCCTACGGAAGTGCGAACCACCTTCAAGAATGCAACCGACATGACGCAAAAGATATTATCCAAAGGCGCGTTTCCAGTGATGCTCGGTGGGGATCATGGCGTAACCTATCCGGTTGTACGTGGATTTGATGAGCCGCTGCACGTGATGCACTTTGATGCGCATATTGACTACGCCCCCTTTATCCATGATCTGCAGTTCACCAACGGCCATCCATTCAGGCATATCAAACCGCTACCTCACGTCGAAAGTTTGACGCAAATTGGTATTCGCAGCCTGCGCAGCGCACAAAGTGAGATACATGCTTCAATTGATGATGGTAACCGAGTGATTACGATGGGTGAGTTCCATCAAATCGGTGGGCAGGGTGTTGCCGAGATCCTGCCGAAAGACGCAGCTTGTTATATCAGTGTTGACATTGACGTGCTGGATATTTCCCTTGTGCCGGGTTGCGTTTCAGCTGAGCCCAATGGAATGAGCTATGCAGAACTACGAGATACGCTGGCGGCATTGGCTACACACACAAACGTGATTGGATTTGATTTGGTAGAGGTAAATCCGCAGCTAGATGTCGGAACAGGTATCACGTCTTATCTTGCTGCGCACACGGTTATCGAATTTTTGGGCATTTTATGCAATCAACCGCGTTGGGCAACGCGTCGAACTGCGCGGGCAAAACAGCGGGCAGGACGTGGTTAGCGATCCAGTCTCTGGTTCCGTAACCGGATCTAGTGACGGGTGATACGATCGTCTCGCGATTCGTACTTGTCTATAGGGCAGGGCCAGCCTGCGACTAAATTGCCTCTCGCCCTGGCGGATCTGCATCTCGCACTGTCGCCGCAGGATGAGGTTGTGGTTCATCTAGAAACGAGACCCTCGCACGACTGGTCGTGCCAGCGGGCTATGGACCTCGTGATCGGTGCTGGTTTTTTATCGTGCGGAAAAGTCACCAAGAAATCATCCGCGTTTGTGCTGCGGCTGAAGCGCATTCGAAGCTTACCGGATACGGTGGGCCCGAAAATGCAGGTTCTAATCGTTGGCCTGAATCCGAGCCCTTATTCTGCGGACAGTGGAATTGGATATGGTCGACCGGGAAATCGGTTTTGGCCGGCCGCACTGAAGGCAGGTCTAGTCAGTGTCGACCGTGATCCACGCCACGCGTTGTTCCACCACGGTGTGGGGATGACTGATTTGGTGCGCAGAACTACGGTTCGCGCGGACGAGGTTGAACGGGCTGAATTCGAGGCTGGTTTTGAGAGAATTCAACGACTGGCAACGTGGCTAAGGCCCAAGGTGTGTTGCTTCATCGGTCTGGGTGGTTGGCGCCAGGTCGTCGACCGCAAGGCGGTCGCTGGCTGGCAAACTGACTCTGTTGGCGGAAGCCCCGTATATGTGATGCCCCACACCAGCGGACTCAACGCGCACAGTCGCCTGGAAGATCTGGTTGAACATCTGCATGCGGTGTTTGCTATGACTGATGCCGCTAAATAGGTATGATCCGGGCTTCATTTAGGCCAAAACGTGCTAGCAAGTAGATTATGTTAGATGCTTTATCCCAGACGTACGAACGCGATGGATTTGCGTTTCCGGTAGACGTGGTGAGTGCGTCGGAGGCTCAGGAGATTCGTAATGATTTAGAGTTGGCAGAGTTAGATCTGGCAGGCGATCCGGAAAAACTCATGCTGCTGCGCTCCTACCCCGACAGGTTACTCCCGTCTTTCGACCGGTTGATTAGAAACACTAGACTGATTGATGTTGTTACGCCGATTCTGGGCCCTGACTTGATGGTCTGGAGCTCTGGGCTTTTCATTAAAGAAGCAGACTCATCCAAGATTGTTACCTGGCACCAGGATCTCAATTACTGGGGCCTGGATAGTGTCAGCGAGATTACAGCCTGGGTCGCATTGTCACCATCAACAATAGAAAGCGGTTGCATGCGTTTTGTGCCGGGTAGTCACACGCGGCAGATCGTGCCTCACACTGATACGTATGACGACAACAACCTCTTGTCACGTGGGCAGGAGATTGCCGTTGAGGTTGATAACAGCGATGGCGTGGATGTGATTCTCCGGTCAGGACAGGCCTCACTGCACCACGGTCATCTTTTTCATTCATCGGGTCCGAATACCACGGTGGATCGGCGAATTGGATCTGCGATACGATATATCTCGACGTCAATGAAGCAAAACAGCGGCGATCGTTCCTTGGTGGCGTTGGTCAGCGGGGAGGATCATTACGGACATTTCACGGTAGCAGGTCCGCCAAGGGGTCGTCTCGCTGAAGAAGATTTCGACCTCTGTCGGCGCGATGCCGAGATCAAGCGCAGGGTGCTTTACGAGGGATCTGATCCAAGCAAGGGAAAGCGTTATTCAGGGCGTTGGCGAGACTGAGTAGGCGCTAATGATGTCACTGAATTTGAATGCTCGAAGCTCAAGAATTTAACTGGATTCAGCGAATGACAGCACACCAGACAAAAGTCACCTCGAGCCACTGGGGCGCATTCGAAGTTACCACTGACGGTGAGCGGATTGTCAGTGTCTCGGAATTCAAGGAAGACCCTAATCCCTCGAGTATTTCCTCAGCCCTGCCCGAAGCCGTACACCACCGTACGCGGGTCGCGCGACCCTCAATCAGGCGTGGCTGGCTTGAAGGAGGTTCTGATCGTGCGCGTCAGAATCGGGGCAACGATACTTTTGTTGAGTTGCCCTGGGATGAAGCGCTTGATATCGCGTCGGCAGAAATTGATCGGGTACAAAAAACGCATGGCAATACCTCGATATTCGGAGGGTCCTATGGTTGGGCCAGTGCCGGTTGTTTTCACCATGCCCCCAGTCAGCTCCATCGTTTTTTAAATGCGTTCGGTGGGTTTGTATCTTCATTTGGCAGTTACAGCACGGCTGCCGCACAGGCGATCATCCCCCATGTTTTCGGGATGAACTTTCTCAAACTGATGTATGCCGCACAGAACATGTGGCCCATGATTGCGGCCAACACTCAGACGTTGGTTATGTTCGGTGGGATCAATCCCAAGAATTCGCAGGTAAGCATGGGTGGTGTGACGCGTCATGAGACCAGCAACTGGTTCAAGACCTTTGAACGTTCGGGAATGCGGTTGCTCAATATCAGCCCACAGGCAGGTGACGCATCACAGCCAAGTGAGTGGTTGCCTATAATTCCCGGTACCGATACAGCGCTGATGCTCGGGCTTGCGCATACGCTGGTCCTTGAAGAACTTGTGGATCGGGAGTTTCTTGATCGCTGTACCACGGGTTATGAACGTTTTGAAGGCTATTTGCTCGGCAAATCCGATGGTCAAGCTAAGTCAGCGACATGGGCGGCCGCTATATGTGGCGTTCCAGCCACGACGATCCAAGATCTCGCTAGACAAATGGCTGATTCGAGAACTCTGATTACAGTCGCGTGGTCGCTTCAACGTGCGCAGTATGGAGAGCAACCCTATTGGATGGCAGCAACCTTGGCTGCGATGCTGGGTCAGATCGGGTTGCCGGGTGGCGGCATAGGGTATGGTTACGGCGCCATCGGCGGTATCGGTGTACCGCTCAAACGACTCTCACGCCCATCTTTGTCTCGCGGGCACAACGCCGTGTCTGATTTTATACCCGTTGCCCGTATTGCCGATATGTTGCTCAATCCAGGGCAGCCCTACAGCTTTAACGGAAATCAAAGTGACTATCCTGACATTCGTTTAGTTTATTGGTGTGGCGGCAATCCGTTCCATCATCATCAGGATCTGAATCGATTGCGTGAGGCCTGGAAGCAGCCAGAGACCATAATCGTTCATGAACCCTGGTGGACGGCGACAGCGAAGCACTCTGATATTGTGTTTCCCGCGACAACACCTTACGAGCGGGAGGATGTTGCACGTTCTGCCACGGATTCGTTTCTGTTCCATATGCCGGAACTCATTCCGCCGCTTAATGACGCCCGGGATGACTATCAGATTTTTTCTGAACTTGCGGCGCGACTTCATATCGAAGAGGTGTATACCGAAGGCCGTGACGCAGATGCTTGGCTACGGTATTTGTATCAAGGATTCAAACGTGACAGTGCTGATCAGGGGGTTGACCTGCCTGACTATGATGCGTTGCGCGCAAATAACTGGGTTGAGTTGCCAATCAGCGGTGCTGAACATGCTCGCATACCGTTCGAACATTTTCGAGCTGACCCTGAAACTGCACCTCTCGACACGCCATCCGGACGGATAGAAATATTTTCAGAGACGGTAGATAGTTTTGGTTATGAGGACTGTCCAGGCCATCCTGTATGGTGTGCGCCGGATGAGTGGCTCGGTGCGGCATCAGCGGAACAATTTCCACTTCATCTGGTATCACCACAACCGGGCGATAAACTTCATAGTCAGTTCGAATGCGCAATCGCAGACCGACCGGGCGCCCGTCCTGCCACTGCAACGATCAGTGCTACGGATGCCCAACAACGCGGTGTCGAGACCGGTGATGTGATTAGAATTTTCAATGATCGAGGAGCTTGCCTGGCTCGAGCGAGTGTTAGCACAGAGATTCGCCAGGGTGTGGTGTCCCTCTCGACCGGTGCCTGGCATGATCCTCAGAGTGATGGTACCGATCGCCATGGCAATCCCAATGTGCTGACCCGCGATCTAGGTACATCGCGATTAGGGCAGGGCAGTACCGCCCATACAACACTGGTCGAAGTCAGCCGGACAGTTGACGACTGACCCGGTCACTAGCCCGGTGTTATGGGTTCAGGGCAAAAGCCAGCGGGTGCAGATCAACGACTTGCTGTAGAGGGAGATGGTTTCATCGAGGTAAATTGGACTCCGCCATTGCGTGTACATGGTGTGGGGAACGGGCAAGACCGCTACAGAATTTGCCAACGTGTCGCTCGAGCTGCTCTGCCAGCGCTCGGCTCTCTCGGTTCTGCTCGCCGAGGAAGGTGATCGCTTCCTGAGCATCACTTTTCAGTTTGGCCACGTCGATTGATAACAGCTGACCATTGCGCACAACCACATCGCCGCCCACCATCACAGTGTGAACAGCGGTTGCGTCTTCGGTATGGACCAACTGGTTAACGGGATCGTTCATGGGCAGCCAGTTGAGGTGATTGAGATCGAGCAACACCAGGTCCGCTTCGAAGCCCGGGGCGACCTTGCCAATTTTGTCTCCCATGCCGAGCGCACGAGCGCTGCCCGTTGTGGCTAGCGCAGCCACTTCCCCGGTATTCAGCCAGTTGTCGTAGTCATGGCTGCGCAGTCGCGATGCGAATGAAGCGAGCCGCATCGCTTCGAACATGTTTTGATTGTCGGCACAATGGGCACCATCTGTGCCGATTCCGACATTGAGACCAGCATCGAGCATCTCACGGATGGGCGCGATTCCTGAACCCAGTCGCATGTTACTCCCTGGATTGTGAGCAATTGATGCACCGTGATCAGCGAGTCGAGCGATGTCGTCGTGGTCCAGCCAGATAGCATGGGCAGCCGTGAAGTGGGGGCCAAGAAAGCCCAGTGAGTCCAGATGTGCAGTCAGCGATTTACCGTAGTGACGGACACCCGAGAGTGCCTGGATCTTTGATTCGGCCAGATGCATGTGCAGTCCGACGTCGTACTCAAGGGCAAGATTGTGGGCAGTGGTAAGAAAATCATCGCTGCAGTGCAGCGGGATAGTGGGTCCTAAGGCCGGTGTGATACGACGTCGGTCGAAGGGCCAGTTGTCTAACAGACGGCGACAAATATCGAAGGTCGATGCAGCCGGCGTCATTTTCATTTTTTGCACATGCTCGCGCAGCGTTTCAGGCAAGGCATCGACGAGATCAGGGATCGCCTGAAAAAATGTCCTATCTGCAATCATTGGTGCCACGACAGCGCGTATTCCGGCGTCGTGATATGCCTGCCCGACCGCACACATACCCTCCAGGGTGGGTGCGGGGATTTCTACGTACAGGTCATAGACCGCCGTGCAGCCTTTAGACAGCATTTCGGCTGCCGCCAGCGATGCCGCGAGGTACTTGTGTTCCAGGGTACGTTCGCCTGCCAGCCAAGGCCCGGCGTTCAGTAATAACTCAAGCGTCCAGCGGTCGCCTCCGCCTTTATAAAGGCTGCCATGTCCATGGGTGTGGCTGTTGATCAGGCCCGGAATTACCAGTCGCTCAGCAGCATCAATGACTGTAGCATCCCGGGGCGCGGCGATCCCCGGCGGCCCGACGGTCTCGATCCTGCCCTGGTTGATTAGGATATCGGCCGCGGGTGCAGTCGATGTCTCAGTATCCAGAACCCTGCCGTTAGTGATGAGGGTAAACGACATTGCAGATTTCAGATTTGGGTCCGGACAGAAATAAACTATTTTTCTTGACTGAGCTTAAGGTTATAAATTGGCTATAACCTAGCTCGTGCGCCCACAATCAACTGCCACTGTCTGACCGGTGATGGCCGGATTACAGGCCAGGAACAGCATGGTCGCTGAAATTTCCTCGGGTTCGACCATTCGATCCAGCAAACAGTTCGCGATGGTCTGTGCTTTGCGTTCATCAGGCCAGGGGTCAGTCCAGGGGGTGCGTACCAGTCCGGGTGCGACTGCATTGACCCGTACGTCGGGTGCTAGCGCATGGGCAAGAGACCGGGTCAGGTTGATCAGGCCCGCTTTGCTTGCGCCGTAGGCTATGCTGCTGCCCGGTACACCTAGGCCTGCAACGGAGGCCGTGCTGACGATAACACCTTTTGCTGATCTGAGGGCCGGGGATGCTGCACGGGCGCATCGAAACGCGCCGATCAGGTTAGTCTGCATGATCTTTGCCCAGAACGCTTCTGACATCGCATCCAGGTCATCGAAGGCGATGGGCTCTCTGGTATTGGATGTGCCGGCGTTATTGATCAGGACATCCAGACGTCCGAGGGTTTCGATCGCCTGCTCGACCATGGTTTCAGTTTGATCAGGATCCGAAACGTCACCGGGCGCGCTGACAATGAGGTACCCATCCTGGTTGAGTTCATCTAGCACCTGCTTGGTCGCCGGGTCATTCGGTAGGTGATTAACAGCCACCCGTGCGCCACAGGCGGCAAAGGTCTTTACAGCGGCAAGGCCAATACCGGATAGACCACCGGTCACTAGAACGCACTTACCGTTAAGATCAGCCGAGATCATGAGGGTTACCTACAGTTTGTTAACTGATAAATAGTATAGCGGTACTTGGATAACGCGCCTGCTCAGTCTGATTGCCAGGGTGGTGCAACCAGGCGGCGGCGGTTATCCCGCGAGCGGGTGATGCCCGGTTCGTCAAGATCGGTCCGGTCCCACAGCTGACAGGTCACCTGTTTGTGTTTTCGATCCAGGCCTTCACAGTAGTTGGTGTATTCGCAGACTCTGATGTCATCGCCACGCCCGGTCCGGAGTTTGAAGAACCAATCGGGATCCGCAAGCGACTGTCGGGCTAGTCCTATTACGTCTGCAGTGCCAGATTCGAGTAGGCTCTGCGCCTGCTGAAAGTCGTGAATCCCCCCGGTAACGACAACCGGTGTACCAAACCCCTTACTTCGTATTGCGGTTCGAACCTTGGCAGTGGCGGTAAAATTGCGGCCGAACGGTCCGAAGGCATCCGAGAGGTAGCCCGGTATACATTCGTAACCACTCGGACCGGTATACGGATAGGTGGCGTCGCCAATAATCGGCTGTTTGGCATCATCGAACTTGCCACCACGCGAGGTCGAGACAAAATCCATCCCGGCAGCTGCAAACTGCTGCGCAAAAAAACTGCTGTCGGCTGTGCTTGATCCGTTTTCGATACAGTCCTCGGTCAGAAATCGACAGCCGACGACAAAATGTTTGCCGACCACCTCCCGTACCGCGGTGTAGACCTCTAATGGCAGTCGAATGCGGTTCTCTATAGACCCGCCATAGCCATCCTGTCGATTGTTGGTTGCCGACAAGAACGATGCCATGGTGTAGGCATGCGCGTAGTGCAGTTCCACACCATCAAAGCCGGCGGTTTGTGCGCGGCGGGCAGCGTCAGCAAAGAGAGAGGGCAGAGATTCTGTAAGTTCGGCGATGTGCGGAATATGCGTATCGGTAACGCGCTCCCGATAACCAAAACACAACGATTCGAATTCTCTCGGGCTAAGGATTTTCTTGAGATCATCCAGTTCAAGATGAGTGAGAGCTTTACGAACTTGCTCTTCTGACCAGTCATCCGCCTGCAATACAGCGCGATGCCGATCTGTGATTTTCAGGTGACGTGCAAAGAACTTCTCTGGTTCCGGACGCCGCCTCACGTTTAAAAAATCGATCAGTTGGATTAGTAACCGGGTTTGTCCATTGCTGGCCGCACGGACTCTTTCCACCAGCGTCTGCAACCCCGGAATAAAGCGATCATCGCTGATGCGTAGCAGCGGCCCGGATGCAATGTCGCGGATACCTGTGGCTTCAACAACCAGGGCACCGGGTTGTCCGTATGCAAACCGCTCGTACCAGTCTAAATTGTCGGGCGTAACAAATCCGGCTTCAGTTGCACGCCAGGGGACCATCGCCGGGACCCAGGTCCGTGCTGAGAGCGAGAGTGCCTGATAGTTCAACGGCAAGAAAAGTTTTGAGGCGCCTGCGACGGCTGCGGATGGCCATTTACTAGGCTGGGTTCGGTAACGGATACGTTCTGGTGGCTTCCACATTGGGCTGAGTGACCCTGATCGGTTCAGCAGACTATTTACTATATACCCATAATGTTTATAATTAAAGTATATTATCCAGCTTGAGTCACGACCTTATGCCTACTGCGGCGATACCGTTGCAACGACCGCTCAAAATTGCCTGCGTCGGTGGCGGCCCAGCTGGGCTGTATTTTGCGCTGCTCATGAAGAAACAGCAGCCCCGTCATGAGGTCACCGTCTACGAACGCAATGTTGCAGACGATACCTTTGGCTGGGGTGTGGTTTTCTCTGACCAGACCCTCGGCCATTTCAGTGAGGCAGATCCCGAATCCCAGGCAAGTATTCTGCAGTCATTTGCTCACTGGGATGATATAGAGATTCAGTTCCGCAATCGGACTATCCGTTCAACCGGTCATGGTTTTTGCGGTATATCGCGTCTTAAACTGCTACAAATACTCCAGAACCGATGTACGAACCTGGGTGTCACTCTCGAGATGGGGCGCGAAATCAAGAGTGTCAGCGAACTTGACGAGGCGGATCTGATCGTCGCAACGGATGGTGTCAACAGCATTATCCGCCAGGAATTTTCAAATCATTTCAAGCCGGAGATCGACGAACGAAAGAATCGATTTATCTGGTTAGGTACGCACAAGATTTTCGAGGCTTTTTCGTTTCTGTTCGTTGAATCTGAATGGGGATGGTTTCAGGCGCATGCGTACCGTTTTGATGCCAAGACGTCGACGTTCATTGTTGAAACGTCGCAAGATTGTTGGCGCCGGGCCGGGCTTGATTGCATGACAGAAGACGAAAGCATTGCATTTGTCGAAGCACTGTTCAGCGAGTTTCTTGACGGTCAGTCATTGATGTCCCGCTCGGCCCATCTCCGGGGTTCTGCGGCCTGGCTCTGTTTTAAGCGGGTCTCAAATAGGAAGTGGGTCAAAGACAACATTGTGCTGATGGGGGACGCGGCACACACGGCACATTTTTCCATCGGGTCGGGCACTAAGCTAGCGATGGAAGATGCCATCGCATTGGCTCATCTATTGAATGAGTCGGATGATCGGCCGATTCCTCAGTTGCTCGAGCAATACGAGTCGGAACGTAAAATTGAAGTGCTGAAAATACAGTCTGCGGCCCGTAACTCCACGGAATGGTTTGAAAATGTAGATCGCTATACTGCATTACCACCAGAGCAATTTGCCTATTCCTTGTTAACACGAAGTCAGCGGGTGAGTCATGAGGGTCTTCGTCAGCGGGATCGTGTCTATCTAGATCATATCGAGAGTTGGTTTTCACAACAGGCGGGTCGAGTCGGTTCGGCGGTCGCAGTGCCGCCGATGTTCACATCTTTTAGTTTGCGGGATATGCATCTGGCTAATCGGGTGGTGGTATCACCCATGGCCATGTATTCGGCGGTGGATGGCGTCCCCGGTGACTTTCACCTGATTCATCTGGGTACACGTGCCCTCGGTGGCGCTGGACTGATTTTTTCGGAAATGACTGTGGTATCTCCAGCGGGCCGGATAACCCCGGGATGCGCTGGTATCTGGAATGACGAACAGGGCGCGAGCTGGCAGCGGATTGTTGCGTTTGTACATGAGCATTCACAGGCCAAGGTGTGTCTGCAGTTGGGGCACTCAGGCCCCAAGGGTTCTACACGCCTGGGCTGGGAAGGCATGGACGTGCCACTTGAGAGGGATAACTGGAGCCTGTTGGCCGCCTCGGCTATAGCCTGGTCTGCTGACAATCAGGTGCCCCGGGCTGCCAGTCGTTTTGATATGGAGCGGGTCGTGGCCGAATTTGCCGCTGCTGCAAAGCGGGGTGCTGATGCTGGATTTGACATGATCGAGCTACACGCTGCACATGGGTACTTGCTGTCCAGTTTCATCTCTCCTTTAACGAATAAACGTACAGATGAATATGGTGGACCCCTTGGTAATCGTATACGCTTTCCATTAGAGGTGTTTCGTGAGGTCCGGCGTGTGTGGCCGCAGGCAAGACCTATGTCCGTGCGGCTTTCGGTCACGGATTGGCATAAGGACGGGCTGACCGATGAGGAAGGTGTTGCAGTCGCACAGGCATTTAAGAACGAAGGTGTCGATCTGGTGGACGTGTCGACCGGCCAGACCAGCACGCAGGCCGATCCGGTTTATGGGCGAATGTATCAGGTGCCTTTTGCCGACAGGATCCGCAATGAGGTCGGTGTGGCAACCCTGGCGGTTGGTAACATATTTGAAGCCGACCACGTTAATTCAATTCTGGCATCAGGTCGAGCTGATCTGGTTGCACTTGCTCGCCCCCATTTGTCTGATCCGTTCTGGACGCTACGCGCCGCAGCTGAGCTGAACTATGATTCACAAGCTTGGCCCCCGCAGTACTTGGCTGGCCGGGATCAGCAACATCGGAATCTGGATCGAACAGGGCAGTTACTGCGACAGATTTAATAACGAGTAACAAATACATGGTTGACCTCAGAGATACTCACGCCCTGGTCACTGGTGCGGGCAGCGGAATCGGTGAACAGGTCGCCCGCGCGTTGTCCAGCGCCGGCGCCTGTGTGTCATTAATGGGCAGAACACACACAACACTGGCATCCGTCGCCCAGTCACTTGACTATAAATCACAGATCGCTGTGGCGGATGTCACAGACCGGTCTGGTGTCGCCGAAGCAATCGAGCGGCTTGTCGATCAGCACGGGCCGATTGAGATTTTGGTCAACAATGCCGGCGGTGCGGTCAGCGAATCATTTGCCGTCGGAGAATCTGATTGCTGGGATGAGATGATCAATGTCAACTTGAACGGCATTTTCAACACGACAAGATGTGTCCTACCACAAATGAAGAAATTGGCCAGTGGCAGAATTGTGACCATCGCCAGCACGGCAGGCTTGAAGGGTTATCCCTATGTCGTCGGTTATTGTGCAGCCAAACACGGGGCGATCGGATTCACTCGGGCCCTGGCTGCTGAATTGGCAGGGAGTGGCATCACAGTTAATGCGGTATGTCCTGGGTTTACTGACACGCCCATGTTGTCGAGGTCGATCGACACTATTGTGAGCAAGACAGGTCGTAACCGAGAAGAGGCCCGAGCGGATCTAACCAGGATGAATCCCCAGGGCCGCTTGATCCAGCCGGCAGAAGTGGCCGACTGCGTGCTATGGCTGTGCTCCTCGGCAGCGGGTTCAGTCAATGGCCAGGCACTTGCTGTTGATGGCGGTGAGACAGCTTTATGAAAGCTCAATCCCAAACTTCGGATGTTGTCGCCACTATCAGCCGTAGCAAAGCCAGCGGAAAATCTGCGCTCAGGGCCTGGCTGCGGCTTTGGGCCTGTGTAGGTTCGGTCGAGAGGGTCGTCCGCACACGCCTATACAGTGATCACGGTATGACACTGCCGCGTTTTGATTATCTATCACAACTCTATCGGGAACCCGATCGTCGGATGAACATGACTGAACTCAGTCGGCGACTAATGGTGTCCGGTGGTAATGTCACTGGTCTTACGGATAGGCTGGTTGCAGATGGTCTAGTAAAACGAGAACAGGATTCGTCCGATCGGCGTGTGCAGATCATTGTTCTGACTGATGATGGGTATGAACGTTTTATTCAAGTTGCGCGTGAACACAAAAAATGGATAGGTGAGCTATTTGAAGACTTGAGCCCGGACCAGATGCGGGTTCTTAATCAGACGCTTGGGCAGTTGAAGCAGTTGCTTGAGAAAAAATTGAATGAGCAGCAGGAGGCTTGAAGATGACTAACATGACTGATTATCAGTCCCAGCACTTCGGTTGGCAGGTCACAAATCAGGTTGCGACAATTACGCTGAATCGTCCTGAGCGAAAAAATCCACTGACCTTTGAATCCTACGCCGAACTTCGGGATGTCTTTGAACAGTTGACTGATTGTGACCAGATCCGGTCTGTTGTGATTACCGGTGCTGGGGGCAATTTTTGCTCCGGTGGTGATGTGTTTGAAATCATTGAACCACTGACTAAACGTGACGAGGCAGGCCTGAACCAATTTACGCAGATGACCGGTGCGGTAGTTAAGGCGATGCGTCATTGTCCACAGCCAATTGTGGCTGCGGTAGATGGCATTTGTGCCGGTGCAGGCGCAATACTGGCCATGGCTTCAGATATTCGACTCGCAACCGCGAGGACACGCACTGCATTTCTGTTTGTCCGGGTCGGCCTTGCCGGGTGTGACATGGGTGCGTGTTCCATTCTGCCTCGTATTATCGGGCATGGTCGCGCCTCAGAATTACTCTACACGGGTCGCTTTATGGATGCTGACGAAGGTGAGCGATGGGGGTTCTTTAATCGGCTAGAAACGCCGGAATCAGTTCTGGAAGCCGCTCAGGCGCTGGCTGTTTCGTTGGCACAAGGGCCCAGCTATGCGCATGCTGTAACCAAAAGACAGCTGCACTCAGAATGGAATATGCCCATCGATGAGGCTATCGATGCGGAGGCACGCGCCCAGGCTGAATGCATGACGACCAAAGATTTTCAACGCGCCTTCGAAGCATTTTCCGCCAAGCGCACGCCGATCTTTGAAGGTAACTGAGATGCCCGACAAAAGTTATCTCGACTGGCCCTTTTTTGACAAGCAGCACCGGGTCCTGGCAGAAAGTGTGGAGCTATGGGCGATAGCGCATGTCGACCAGATAATAGAAGCGAGTGACGGTTTGGATGACACCTGTATCAATTTGGTTCGTGCACTGGGTGATGCGGGCATTTGCCGCCATGCGGTGGCCGAAGACGATGCGCCGTTCGATGTACGGGCGCTGTGCGTGATCCGTGAAACTCTGGCACGGTTTTCCGGATTGGCTGATTTTGCGTTTGCCATGCAAGGACTGGGTTCCGGCCCGATCTCACTGTTCGGTACAGAGATGCAGAAAAAACAGTTTCTACCAGGTGCCGTGAGTGGGCAGACGCTTCCCGCGTTTGCTCTGTCCGAACCCGAAGCCGGCTCTGACGTCGCATCAATTACGACCACTGCACAAACAGATGGTACTGATTACCTGATTGATGGCTGCAAGACCTGGATATCCAACGGCGGTATTGCGGATCATTATGTCGTATTCGCGCGTACCGGTGAGGAATCCGGAGCTAGAGGACTATCCGCTTTTATCGTGCCGTCGGATAGTCCCGGGTTATCCATCACAGAAAGGATTGAGACTATTGCACCCCATCCACTGGCGACTTTGGAATTTGATTCGGTCCGGGTACCGGCCGAACTGAGAGTTGGTGCGCCCGGCGAGGGGTTCAAGGTGGCTATGGCGACGTTGGATATTTTTCGTTCTACTGTCGGTGCGGCGGCGCTGGGACTGGCCCGACGCGCCTTGAGTGAAACAGTCAGGTTTGTTAGTGAACGCAAAATCGGTGAAACGGTGCTTGCCAGCTATCAGATGACACAGGCTCGTGTTGCAGATATGGCAACGGGTGTCGATGCGGCTGCTTTACTGGTTTATCGTGCCGCATGGACTAAAGACAGCGGGGCCCCACGGATCTCCAGGGAAGCATCCATGGCAAAATTGTTTGCCACCGAAGAAGCGCAGCGTGTTATTGATTCTGCAGTTCAGTTACACGGTGGACAGGGTGTTCGGACCGGTAGCAAGGTCGAAGAGCTGTACCGGGATATTCGAGCCATGCGGGTTTATGAAGGTGCAAGCGAAATACAGAAGTTGATTATTGCCCGGCAGACCCTGGGATCGCCTTGATTTGACCCGTTACCGCAATTGCCGATCGTGCGTTGATCAACAGAGCTCATAAAGCGAATGGGAGAGGTCATAGATACATTTGCTCGCGAAAATCTACCGGCAATCGAGTTGTGGCCAGAGATTGATCTAACGCACAGCGCATACCACTATCCTGATCGATTCAACTGTGTTACGCGGTTTCTCGACCAGTGGATCGAGAAAGGTGAGGGCGATCGAACAGCACTGGTAACGCCGAGTGATCGGTGGACTTATGACTACCTCTATCAGCAGGTAAACCGGATTGCGCATGTTCTGGTTGAAGACTATGCCCTGGCTCCGGGGAATCGAGTACTGCTGCGCTCTGCCAACAATCCGATGATGCTGGCGACCTACCTGGCCGTGATGCGGGTGGGTGGGATCGCGGTAGGCACTATGCCGCTGCTGCGCTCTACAGAGCTAAGTGACATACTGAATAAGGCTCGAATTACTCATGCATTGTGTGATTGGCGACTGCGCGACGAGCTTGAAGTCTGTCGGGACCGCGCGCCAGACCTGACTACGATTGGTTACTTTCACTCGACAGCGACCGATGGGCTTGAAGCCTTGATGGACGGAAAACCGACTGAATTCACAGCTTTTGACAGTGCGATAGACGATGTCTGCCTAATTGCCTTTACCTCTGGCACGACTGGGCAGCCTAAAGGGACCATGCATTTTCACCGGGATCTACTGGCTATTTGCGATGGATTCAATCGCATGGTCTTAAGACCTGAGCCCGATGACATCTTTTGCGGTAGCCCACCGCTGGCGTTTACGTTTGGATTGGGAGGCATGGCGCTGTTTCCGCTCGATGTGGGTGCCGCGGTGCTTTTACTGGAAAAGGCGTCGCCCTCTGTATTGCTTGAGGCAATAGAACATTACCGTGCGACGATCTGTTTTACAGCGCCCACCGCTTACCGAGCGATGTTGCCGGAACTTGCCATGCATGATATTTCGTCGTTGCGCAAGGCGGTGTCGGCCGGGGAACATCTGCCAGCCGCTACCTTTGATGCTTTTTTTCAGGCCACTGGGGTCAAACTGATCGATGGGCTCGGATCTACTGAGATGCTGCACGTTTTTGTGACCGCGCGTGAGGAAGATATGAAATCCGGTGCGACCGGCATAGCTGTGCCCGGGTACCGTGTTGCAATTCTAGATGATAATGGTGCCGAGTTACCGACGGGGCAGGTGGGTCGACTGGCAGTAAAGGGACCAACGGGTTGCCGCTATTTGGCTGATGAACGCCAGAAGTCTTATGTCTATGATGGATGGAATCTGCCGGGTGATGCCGCCCGTATGGATGAAGACGGTTATGTCTGGTATGAAGCAAGGACCGACGACATGATTGTTTCATCGGGTTACAACGTGGGTGCACCAGAAGTGGAAAATGCATTGCTTAAACATCCGGCGGTTTCCGAGTGTGGCGTGGTCGGTCGGCAGCATGACCAGCGCGGTACTATTATTAAGGCCTATGTTGTGTGCGCTGATAACATTAAGTCTGGATCAGACCTGGTGGTTGAACTCCAGGATCATGTGAAACGCACGATCGCCCCTTATAAATACCCACGTGAGGTGGAATTCGTGAATGAACTGCCCAAAACAGGGACCGGTAAGATTCAGCGTTTCCGGCTCCGTGAAATGGCACAGAAAGAAGGAGCGCATAATGGGTAACCGAACAGTACTCCCTGAGGGCTGGCGTCGTCCCAAGGGCTATTCGAACGCAGTTGTCGCCCAGGGGCGTCAGATTTATGTCGCCGGGCAGGTGGGGTGGGACAGTGACGAGAGGTTTGTTTCTGGCGATCTGGCAGAGCAGGCGACACAGGCACTCCGAAATGTTGTCGCGGTTCTGGAAGCTGCCGGGGCCGGGCCCGAGCATATCGTCCGCATGACATGGTATGTCACCGACAAAGCCGCTTATATCGCCGGGCTCAAGGAAATTGGTGAAGCTTATCGAGAAATTATCGGGCGGTGTTTTCCCGCCATGACTGCGGTTGAAGTCACAGCCCTGGTCGAGGATCAGGCCAAGGTCGAAATTGAGTGTACAGCTGTCGTGGACGAAGATTCGGGTTAGCTAGAACCCACCGGGCAAGGAGAGACGCATGTTTACTGACCGTATTGAAGGCAAATGGGTTGATGCATTCCGTGATGTATTCGAGCTGTGCAAAGTGACCCCAGGTGAGGAGGTGGCAATCCTGTCTGAGACCCAGTCGCGTGCTGTGAATGTTCAGCTCACGGAACTGGCCCTGCTGGAGCTGAAGGCTCGCCCATTTCATGTGGTGATGCCGACACCGGCTCAGACCGCACCGGTTCCTGTCCGATCAACGGGTGCGTCCGATGCGTTGCAGCAGAACACAGCGGCATTAAGCGCACTCGCTAGCGCGACGATGGTTATCGACCTCACCTGTGAAGGATTACTGCATTCAACCGAGCTGCCCACGATTTTGAAGGGTGGCGCCAGGGTGCTGATGATCTCGAATGAGCATCCGGAAGTGCTCGAACGCCTCCGCCCGGCTGAAGATCTTAAGCCCAGGGTCCGCGATGCAGTTAAGCGAGCCAAGGCGGCTCACAAGATGACAGTGACTTCGGATGCCGGCAGTGATCTGGTGATCGACATTGCTGACTGTCCTGTCGCTGGTGTGTGGGGATGGACCGACAGGCCGGGTACTGTGACACACTGGCCAGGCGGGATACTGGTCGCATTTCCAGGTCGAAATGCGGTTAACGGTCGATTAGTGATGAAGCCGGGTGATATCAATCTTACGTTCAAGCGTTATATTGAAACGCCGATCACGCTGGTTATTGAGAGTGACTATGTGACCCAGGTCGAAGGCGACGGACTCGATGCGCAGTTGATGCGTGAGTATTACGCCGCCTGGGATGATCCTGAAGCTTATGGGGTCTCCCATGTGGGCTGGGGATTGAATCCTAATGCGCGTCACGAAGCGTTGACTATGTATGACAAACATGACATCAACGGCACTGAACTGCGAGCACTCGCAGGAAACTTTCTGTTTTCAACTGGCGCTAATGAATTTGCCAAACGATTTACGTTGGGCCACTTTGATTTGCCCATGATCGGGTGCACAGTCGCCTTAGACGGAGTGCCAGTCGTTGAAAGCGGTCAGTTGGTTGGAGCGGAATCGAGTGAGTAAGGTTGACTATATCGAAACAGGATCAGGTCCTACGGTGATGTTTCTGCACGGTATCGGTGGCGGGGCCCTGGGGTTTAAGTACCAGCTGGAAGTTTTTGCCCAGGCTGGCTTTCGCGCTGTTGCCTGGGACATGCCAGGGTACGGACAGTCGGATTCGTTGCAAGATATGAATTTTCCGGAGCTGGCTGATGCTATGCTTTGGCTGGTGGATCAACTCGATGTCGACACAGTGCACGCTGTTGGCCACTCTATCGGCGGTATGGTGGTGCAGGAATTCGCTCGCCATCACCAGAACCGCCTGGCGACCCTGGTGCTGGCCCAGACCTCGCCGGCATTCGGCAATCCATCGGGTGATTTTCAGAAAAAGTTCGTTGCTGATCGTCTTAAGCCGCTGCAGGAGGGAAAGACGATGGCGGATATCGCCGAAGATGTTATTCCAGAACTCATTGCAGCTGGCACATCTGATGATGCTTTGGAATTGGCCAAGGCTTGCATGAATCAGATCACGCCTGATACCTATAGCGCAGCGATGCGATGCATTGTGACCTTCGAGGGTCGGAACAATCTGCCCAGAATTACACTACCCACATTGGTGCTGGCGGGTGATCAGGATCGAAATGCGCCTGCGCCCATGATGGAGAAGATGGCCTCGAAGATCCCAGGCGCTGAGTATGTTTTACTCACTAACACAGGGCACCTGGCACCCATAGAGAATGCACAAGGGTTCAACAGCACTGTGCTCGAATTTGTTCAACGGCATCAGCAAGGCTTGGAGCTATAGGTATGGAAACTCGTCCGGTAGATTACCGACCTGATGCACCGATGTTCGAAGCAGATGCCTGGGGACTGACCACTCAGGAGAGTGAGCTTTCGACCGTGGCAAGAGAACTTGGCCAATCTCGTTTTGCCGAACGCGCAGCCGGTTACGATCGGGATGCATCATTTCCGATCGAAAACTATCGGGATATGCACGAGGCTGGATTGCTTGGGATATGTATACCCCAAAGCGATGGTGGGCATGGGGCATCGCTGCGATGCTATGCCCTGGCGGCAGCGGAGATTGGGCGCTACTGTGGTGCCACTGCGCTGACCTGGAACATGCATGTGAGTTCCTGCTTGTGGTCAGGAGCGCTAACAGACGACCTTGATATGGATGATGCGGCTCGGGTGCAGCATCACCAGAATCGTTCGGTACACTATCGACGCATTCTGGATGATGGCGCAATCTATGCACAGCCGTTTTCTGAAGGTGGTGCAGCCGCCTCGGGTGCCGTTGCGTTTGGCACCACGGCCCGTAGAGTTGAGGCGGGCTGGCAGGTAAACGGCAAGAAAATATTCGCCTCGCTCGCAGGTAGTGCGGATTACTACGGTGCACTGTGTACCGAACTGCTAAACGACGATGATCGTCCCAGTCGGCGAAATACGCTTTACCTCGCAATTCCTGCGACAGCTGACGGGGTTCAAGTCACCGGTGACTGGGATCCGATGGGTATGAGAGCTACGGTGAGCCGTACACTGGTGTTTGAGGATGTTTTCGTGCCTGACGGATCCGAACTGATGCCACGCGGAATTTATTATCAGGCAGCAAGTCAGTGGCCACACATGTTTCTGACTCTGTCGCCTGCTTACCTTGGTTTGGCTCAAGGGGCTTATGACTTTACTGTCCGGTACTTACGTGGCGAAGTGTCGGGGATGCCACCGATAAAGCGGAGGATGTATCCGACTAAGCAGTTGGCGGTCGCACAGATGCGGGTCATGCTGGAGCAGACTAAATCAGTCTGGTTTCAGGTGATGAGCGAAGCGCGCCGAAGTCCGACTAAGGACCAGGTGATGCGAGCTTACGTTGCTCAATACACTGTTATGGAAAATGCCAATGAACTGGCGCAACTCGCAATTCGTACCTGTGGCGGCCAATCCATGCTCAAGGCGTTGCCGTTGGAACGAATCTACCGGGATTCCCGCTGTGGTTCTCTGATGCTGCCCTGGACAGCTGAACTATGTCTCGACAAACTGGGTCGGGACACGCTTTACGAAGCCGGTGAGACAGATGAATCATGAGCCAGGATATTTGTCAGTGGATCGAGACACACGCTGACTTTGTTCCTGAAAAACTTGCCGTTCGTTTCGAGGGGCGAGAGATCACCTATCGCCAGCTGCTGTCGCAGATCAAGGCGACGGCAGCTGTTCTCAAGATGGGTCATGACATCGGGCGGGGCGACCGCATCGCCTACCTGGGTTTCAATTCTCCCGAGATGCTGGTGCTATTCTTTGCCTGTGCGCGGCTGGGTGCTTTGCTTTTGCCACTCAACTGGCGGCTGACGCTTTCGGAGCAGACTTATATTCTAGAAAATGCCGCGGCCAGGATGCTGGTCTGCGATGATGATCACGTAACGATTGGGCATCAGTTATCAGAAACTGTGCCCGGCTGTGAGATCTGTAATCATGCTGATATTGCTGCGGCCACAGATGATACGGAGGGTCGTGTAGACCGCAATCCCCATGTTGATCTTGCAACACCCGTGTTGCTGGTCTATACCTCCGGTACGACAGGCCAGCCCAAGGGTGCTGTACTGACACAGGAAGCCGTCTTGTTCAATGCGTTGAACAGTGTCCACATGCACGACCTGGATATCTCGGATCATATTCTCACCGTGTTGCCGATGTTTCATGTGGGTGGGCTGAACATTCAGACCACACCCGCTCTTTATGTTGGCGCAACCGTTACGTTACAGCGACGCTTTGAGCCGGCCATGGTGCTGTCAGCCATTCGCGATCTTCGTCCAACTCGGCTTGTGCTGGTTCCGGTTACCATCATGGCGCTGGCCGAACATCCGGACTTCAAGACCACAGACTTTGGTTCACTTCGATCACTGACGACAGGGTCGACTATTGTTCAGAAGTCGGTGATCGATATTTTTCACGACCGCAACGTTCCGGTTATCCAGAACTACGGCTTGACAGAGACCGGCCCTGTTGCACTTTACCTTCGTGTTGATGATGCTTTCAGCCGCGTTGGTTCAACTGGCCGTGGAGCGCTGCATACGCGCTTTCGAGTCGTCGATGACGAAGATCGGGACGTGCCTGCGGGACAGTCGGGTGAAATACTACTTCAAGGGCCGAATGTGCTCTCGGAGTACTGGGGTGATCCGGCAGCGACCCGTGAAGCACTGCAGGACGGATGGTTCAGGACAGGTGATATTGGTTACTGCGACACTGATGGCTATGTGTATATTAATGATCGGAAGAAAGACGTGGTGATTTCGGGCAGTGAAAATATATATCCTGCGGAACTCGAGTACGTACTGGATCAAATTGATGGACTGGTCGAGGCTGCTGTAGTCGGGATGCCCGATAGCAGGTGGGGTGAAGTACCTGTTGCGGTTATCGTGCTGGAAGCAGGCCGTGATATCGATAATGCCACGCTGTTATCGTGTTTCAATGGGGTGCTGGCCCGGTTTAAGCATCCCAAGGCGGTGGTCCGTGTCGATGCACTACCACGAAACGTCATGGGCAAGGTGCTCAAACATGAATTAAGGGGACAGCTTGCCGATGGAACATTGGTGCCCGACTAGGATACGTTTAGAAATATAAAGTCAATCTGGAATTCGTAAACGAGACTGGAAACGGATGAACACCAAGCTGGGAATCACATTGCTGGGCACTGGTTGTCCTGCGGTGAGCACAAAACGATACGGGCCTGCCAACTTGGTTCAGTGTGGTGATCTGAATCTACTCGTGGATATTGGATCCGGCGCCACTCAGCGATTGGTGGGCTGTGGTGCCAGTGGTGCAATTATTGATGCGTTGCTGATTACGCATATTCATACGGATCATCTCGTCGACCTGTACCAGTTCATTATTTCTTCATGGCATCAGAATCGCGATCGTAAGCAAGTGATATACGGACCACCTGGTATTAGACAACTGGTTAATTCGACAATGGAGGTGTGGGAGGCGGAACGAAATCTGAGGATCAAATGGGAAAAGCGTTCCTCAGTAGCAGCGCTTGAGATCGAGGTTCATGAGCTAGATACCGAAGGTGTGATATTTGAACAAGAGGGCGCTCGGGTGAGCATGGTTGAGGTTGAACACCAGCCGGTCGAACCGGCATTCGGTTTCATTTTCGAGGCGGCTGGACATAAGCTGGCTGTTAGCGGTGATACGAGATATTGCGAAAATCTGGTCGAAGCTGCTCGGGATGCCGATGTGCTCGTTCACGAGGTGTTTGACCATGGTTCAATGGCGATCACGGGTACCCGTACGGAACAGGGACTGGCCAATGTCGCGGCTTACCATACAGCCAGTACTGATGTCGGCAGGGTGGCCACGCAGGCCGGGGTAGGTTGCCTGGTGCTGACCCACATCGTACCGCCGGATGCGGATCGCTCGAAACTGCTGGCACACGCCCGGGCAGAGTATGCTGGCCCGGTCATCGTGGGTGAAGATCTTATGGCGATCGATGTCATTACACGAACTGTGCAATGGGGTGATGTGAACTTCAGCCTGGCAGCCAGGTGATAACCCTCGGCGTGTGGGCAGATGCTGACTGAGTATCCAGAATGAAAGCGTCATCGGTACTTGAAAGCGATGTTGTTTGTATTTGGTCAGGTGGCGCAGTCTGTGGCGAGGGGCCACTATGGGTGCCTGAGCAGTCGGTACTCTACTGGGTAGATATTGATGGCTGTCAGGCGCATGGGTACAACACAGAAAATCAGCAGGTTAAGACCTGGCCGCTCGCTGAGAAAACGGGTTGGTTGCTCCCGTGTGAGGGACGACGAGAACTAATCGGTGGGTGTAAATCCGGGGTATATCTGATCGATCTCGAGTCAGGCCAGCAGACGCTGCTGTTTGATCCAGAGCCTGATCAGCCCGGTAATCGTTTCAACGATGCCAAAACAGATCCGGAGGGGCGCATCTGGGCCGGTACCATGAATGATGGGGGTGTAGAAAAAACGGGCTGGCTCTACCGGATCGAAGCCGATCTGACTTACCAGCGTTGCGACGGCCCCTATGCGGTGACCAATGGGCCTGCCATTTCACCTGATGGCCGTGTGCTGTATCACGTTGATACGCATGGTGGCGTGGTCTACGCTTTTGACAGGAGTTCTGATGGGGAACTAGAAAATCGTAGAATGTTTGTTACGATTGATCCGTCGCACGGTCGACCCGATGGCTTGACGGTCGACAATGAAGGATACATTTGGCTTGCTCATTGGGGCGGTTACCGTTTAACGAGATTTACACCAGAGGGTCAGATCGAAGGCGTCGTGCCACTCCCGGCACCACAGGTCACCAGTTGTGCCTTTGGTGGGGCTGATATGAGCACACTTTTTATTACGACCGCAGCCCGTAACGTTGATCTCAAGCGCTATCCTCACGCCGGGGGATTGTTCTGCGTGAATACTGCCGTCACGGGTAAAGTGGTTGAGCCGTTCAGAATTTCAGAGTCTGTGCCACTGTTCGAATTCGATGTGCCTTAGGTTGACCGGTAAGCGCATTTCGTGGAAGGAGTGGCCCGTCCCGTTATAATGAGTGCCATGTCCGGCGTTCGAAATATTCTATTTGTCATGGCTGACCAACTCAGGGCAGATTACCTGAGTTGCTATGGACACCCGACGCTAGAAACACCGAACATCGATGCCCTTGCCGCGGGCGGGGTGAAATTTGATCGCGCGTACTGTAACGCGGCGATCTGTGGCCCGTCCCGGATGTCGTTTTACACCGGCCGAACAATGGCAAGTCATGGTTGTGCCTATAACCGGGTACCGATTCGTACCGACGAGTGGACGCTCAGTGACTATATGCGAGCTGAAGGATTGCGTTCGGCTCTAGTTGGAAAAACCCATTTTGGCGGTAATCAAACTGATGTTGATCGCCTAAATCTTTCAGCAGACGATATTCATGGGCGCTATGTGCTGGAGTGTGGATTTGAACCTTATGAACGAGACGATGGATTACATCCGATGGGAATGTTTGATCCCAATCTGAGATACAACCAGTATCTAAGAGACCAGGGTTACGAATCCGAAAATCCGTGGAACGACTTTGCAGCTTCTGCGCTCAATGACGCCGGTGACGTTGTTAGTGGATGGTATATGCGCAATGCCCATCTACCGGCACGGGTTTTGGCTGAGCACTCGGAAACAGCCTACATGACTCGGCGAGCGATAGATTTTATTCGGGATGCGGGTGACGAGCCGTGGAGTCTGCATCTGAGCTATATCAAACCGCACTGGCCTTACATAGTGCCCTCGCCCTATCACAACATGTATGGCGTTGAAGATGTTCTGCCCGCCGTACGCAGCGACGATGAAAGGGCTGATCCACATCCCGTGGTCAAGGCATTTATGAACCACGGGGAGGGTATCGTCCTATCGGATGACTCTGCGCGTCACAATGTAATCCCGACCTACATGGGACTCGTGAAGGAACTCGATGACCATGTGGGCCACCTAATGGCAGCTTTGTCAGATCTGGGTCGATCGGACGATACATTAATTGTGCTGACGAGCGATCATGGTGATTACCTTGGGGATCACTGGTTGGGCGAGAAAGAACTGTTTCACGAACCGTCTGTACGTATTCCGCTTATTGTCGCTGACCCGTCCATGTCTGCAGAACAGAATCGGGGGTCGACGTCCCGGGCACTGGTCGAGGGTATCGATCTGATACCGACATTTATCGAGGTGCTGGGCGGTAATCCTCATCAACCCTGGTTGGAAGGCAGGTCGTTTCTGGACCTACTCCATGGAAAAAGCGCTGAATCGAGAGATTTCGTCGTGGCTGAACTTGACTATTTTGCCCGCAAAGCCAGGCTGGAACTCAAAGTAGCGGCTGACCAAGCAAAAGGATGGATGGTACGTTCCGACCGGTGGAAGTATGTGTTCTACGAAGGGTTTGAACCCCAGTTGTTTGACCTTGATAATGACCCAGACGAGTTGACTGATCGCGCCTCAGATTCGTCATGCCAGGGGGTCCTTGATGAGCATCGGGATCGCCTTTTTCATTGGTTCAGGTGCCGCAAATCCACAGTCACTGTTGATTATGACTATCTCGATACGCGTCACGAGTTTGCGACCAGGGGCGGGTTTATATTCGGGGAATGGTAGGGTAAAACCTCCGTAATCAAATCTCCAGAATTTATCTAGCCGTACTAAAACCGTTAGGGGGAAGCCAATGATTTACACCAGCGAACGAACAGACCTCAAACTGGAAATCCCGGACGTTTCGATAACGGAGTATGCGCTGCGACACGCAGATCGGTTGGCTGATAAGCCGGCACTGATTGACGGCCCTTCCGGTCGTACGCTGACCTATGGCCAACTGGCAAGTGGTATCAAAAAGGTTGCCGGTGGGCTGTATGCCCGAGGGTTTAGGAAAGGCGATGTACTGGCAATCTATTGTCCGAATATGCCTGAGTACGCGCTGGTGTTTAATGCGGTCGCTTCGGTGGGAGGTATCAACACCACAGTTAATCCACTGTACACAGCTGCAGAACTCGCCAAGCAACTCAACGATTCCAAGGCTAAGTTTCTAGTGACTGTACCCCCATTTCTGGATAAGGCCCTTGAAGCTGCGAACAATTCTTCGGTTGAGGAGGTATTCGTCTTCGGCGATGCTGAAGGAGCAAGCCCCTTTTCAGAGTTGTTGTCTACAGAACAGCCGGCCCCCGTTGTTGCAATCGATCCAAAGAATGATCTGGTGGTTTTACCGTATTCCAGTGGAACAACAGGTCTGCCCAAGGGGGTGATGCTCACCCATCACAATCTGGTCGCCAATCTGTGTCAGGTCGATGGCTTGGAAGAGGAAAAACGGATGGGGGAGGGCGAGATCATTCTGGCGATGCTGCCGTTCTTTCATATCTATGGCATGATCGTGGTGATGAAGCTAGCGCTCGCTGGAGGTGCTACTGTGGTCAGTATGCCGCGGTTTGATATGGAGGAGTTCCTCGGACTGGTGCAGCGATACAAGGCGACCACGTTACCACTGGTTCCCCCGGTCGTACTGGGATTGGCCAAGAGCCCTCTGGTTGACCAGTTTGACCTTTCGAGTGTGAAAACCATTTTCTGTGGCGCCGCACCGCTGGGTCGAGAGTTGTCGATGGAGACGAGTCAGAGAATAGGCTGCCCGGTAACGCAGGGCTACGGTATGACTGAGGCAAGCCCTGTAACGCACTTGTCGTCGATGGATCCGGAAAAGTCCCGCGAAGGGGCAATCGGAAAAGTGATTCCCGATACTGAGGTCCGGCTGGTCGATGTCAAGTCCGGTAAAGATTGCGCCCAGGGTGAAGACGGCGAACTCTGGATTCGTGGTCCGCAAATCATGAGGGGTTATCTCAATCAGCCCGAAGAAACAGCCGAGTGTATCGATACGCAAGGCTGGTACCACACCGGCGATGTCGGTTATGTCGATGAAGACGGATTCTTTTTTATAGTGGACCGTGTTAAGGAGCTGATTAAATACAACGCGATGCAGGTCAGCCCTGCTGAGCTTGAGGCTTTATTAGTGACGCACCCAGAAATACTCGATACGGCAGTGATTCCGTGCCCTGACGAGGAAGCTGGGGAGATCCCCAAAGCGATCGTCGTGCTCAAAGACCCCGCCACCGCCAGTGACGAGTTGGCTGAGAAGATTATGGCCTTTGTAGCGGATAATGTTGCACCACACAAGCGTGTGCGGTTACTGGACTTTGCTGAGCAGATCCCTAAATCTGCTTCCGGCAAAATACTGCGGCGAGTGCTCGTCGAAGCAGAGCGAAGTAGAAGTACCTAGCTGAAATCTATCCCTTTGTGCTGCTCCACCTCTCAAGCTTTGCTGGACTGAGGCTCTCTGGCCGCCAGGTCAGGGCAAAGTCGTAAGCCTCAGGCCAATCTACACTTAGAATTTGAATCGCGGGACAAGTCGTTCCTCGGCTTGCAAAGCCGTTCGATAAGGTAAACAATGAGCGAGTGATCAGCAATGCTGATACGGTACAAGTCTGACTACCAAAGGAGACAATTAATGCGATTCTCAGTGAAATTGATTAGCGCCCTCGGTGCAATTGTTCTAGCATTGACCGGCGTAACTGTGCAGGCGGATACGCCTAAAGCGGGTGGCACATTGATTATGTCGATTGGCACCACACCTCGCCATCTCAATCCGGCGGTACAGTCCGGTATTGCAACAGGTGCACCGGGTGCACAGCTTTTTGCGACCCTGCTGCGGTTTGATGATAAGTGGAACCCTCATCCTTACCTTGCCAAATCATGGCAGGTGTCTGATGACTCAAGAACAGTGACGTTTAGTCTCGTCGAGGGCGCAACATTCCATGACGGTACGCCAATCACTTCTAATGATGTTGCATTTTCCATTAAGACCATCAAAGCAAATCATCCGTTTAAAACGATGTTTAGCGCGGTAGAAAGTGTCGAAACGCCGGATGCAAATACGGCTGTTTTCAAATTATCCAAACCACATCCTGCACTAATGCTGGCACTGTCCTCGCAGCTTGGATCGATCATCCCTGAACATATTTATGGTGATGGGCAAGATCCAAAGAAACATCCGCGTAACTCTGAAAACGTGGTTGGTTCAGGCCCGTTTAAGTTCGTTGAGTTTGTCAGAGATCAACATATCATCCTCGAACGGAATGAAAACTTTTTCATCAAGGATCGTCCGTATCTAGACAAGATCGTCATGCGAATCATCAAAGATCCATCAGCTAGATCACTCGGTAGAGAGAATGGTGAAATTGATATGTCTGCCTTCGAGTCGTTGGCGCAAGATATTTTGCACGCTCAAGGTGTTTCTCATCTAACTGCGACCGATCAAGGTTACGCTGCGATAGGGCCTTTATTCTGGTATGCATTTAATACGAAAAAAGAACCACTGAGTGATGTGCGGGTGCGACAGGCAATTGCTTACGCGATTGATCGTGATTTCATCATGAACGCGATTAACCAGGGCACGACCAAAGCCGCCTATACAGGTATTCATCCCGGCAGTATTTTTAATGAGCCGAATGTCGAGCGCTACGACCTAGATTTAGATAAAGCGAATGCCATACTTGATGACGCGGGTTACGCCCGTGGGGGTGATGGTATGCGTTTCCCTCTGACAGTGGACTTCGGTTGGCCGGGTGCCAAGCCGCAGGCTGAGTACTTAAAACCGCAGCTCAAAAAAATTGGAATCGATGTCACTGTGCGGACATCAGCAGGATTTCCTGCTTGGGCAAAGACCGTCTCAAATTGGGATTTTGATATTACTACCGATGTAGTATTTAACTGGGGCGATCCAGTTATCGGTGTGCATCGAACCTACTTGTGTGATAACGCGAAAAAGGGCGTGATTTGGTCGAATACTCAGCAGTACTGTAATCCAGAAGTTGATGCAATCTTGGATAAGGCAGGTCAGGAGAACGATCAGGCGAAACGAGTTGCTTTCTACTCCGAAGCACAGAAGCTGATTGCTCAAGATGTGCCGATCTATTTCACAGATACCGTGCCCTATCACACGATCTACAACCATACCAAGGTGGGTAATCCACCGAATACAATTTGGGGTACTTGCTCCCCCATGGATGAGGTTTATCTGAAGAATTGACCTAGAGATATGTCAAATGTTGTTCGGAAATGCCTGCTGCTTGTCAGCGGGCATTTCTCATTTGGTCGCACAAGTTAATTTCATATTAAATACATCATTATCCCATGCAGTTTTTGATCATCACACTTAAGCGCGCCGGTTTTGGGCTCGTATTGCTTGTTGCTGTTTTGGCGTTAAATTTTGTGTTGATACACATTGCTCCCGGCGATGTCGCAGACACAATTGCTCAGGATGCTGGTGGATTAGATGCGGAGATAATGGACCAGATTCGTAAAGATTATGGGCTTGATCTACCTTTGTGGAAACAGATGGCGAAATATTTTTGGGGTGTGGCGAGGTTAGATCTTGGTTATTCTTTTTACTACAACGAACCGGTTACCAAACTCATAATTGAGAAGCTACCAGCCACTCTTTTGTTAGTGATCAGTGCCCAGGTTATATCCATTTTCTTTGGCATATTGCTTGGCGTCACGGCAGCGCGAAACCCAAACGGGATGACAAGCCATTTTGTTACCGTGTTGTCTTTGGTTGGTTATGCGGCGCCTGTATTTTGGACCGGTATTATGATGATAATTTTGTTCGCAGTGGTTGTGCCGATATTCCCCATAGGAAACATGGTCGATGTGTCTGTAGAGCGTGAGGGAATCCCCTATATGATAGACGTGCTGCGCCATCTGGCTTTACCAGCAGTAACGTTGGCTTCGGTTTTCGTAGCGATCTACAGCCGATTGGCAAGAGCGAGCATGCTGGATGTATTGGGTTCTGATTATGTTAGAACGGCACAGGCCAAAGGCTTGTCAGAATTTCAAGTAATTTTCAAGCATGCATTGCGCAACGCACTACTTCCAGTGGTTACAACTGTTGGATTGGTGTTTTCTGGAATTATTTCCGGGGCAGTTCTTGTTGAGACTGTGTTTAGTTGGCCGGGATTAGGCACGTTAGCTGTCCAGGCAATTGTTGCAAGAGATACCCCAACAATCTTGGGCATCCTGTTCTTTTCATCGTTGGTTGTCGTGGTGGCGAATTTATTGACCGATATGGTGTATCGAATTATTGATCCGAGAATCAAGACCTCAGAAGGAAGTCAGGCGTAATCATGGGTGAAGAACTAAAACAGCGAAGCCTGAGTCGTCAAGAAATTGGTTCTGTTCAAATTGAACACCCATTCACAGAGGTTGCGCGAATGTTCGCCGCGAACTATGCCGCTGTCGTAGGGTTGATTGTGTTGGCAATTATTATCGTAGTCTCGTTGCTGGGTCCGCTGATCTATACGACTGATCCCTGGGAGATGGTGTGGTCTCCATTTAGCCCTCCAGGAGCCAAAGGGTTCCTTTTAGGAACAGACTATTTAGGACGTGACCTTGTCGCCCAAATTATTCACGGTGGAAGGGCAACCATAGCAGTGGGATGTGCTGCTGCTTTATTGAGTGTTCTGATTGGTATTACTTTTGGAGCTTTGTCGGGATTCTATCGGGGGTGGGTTGAGGAAATTCTGATGAGAATCACGGAATTTTTTCAGGTGCTACCGACATTGCTATTTTCGATGGTTCTTGTAGCTCTTTTTGGTGCTTCACTGGAGATGATTACATTTGCAATCGGGATCGTTAGCTGGACTGGTGTTGCCAGGGTCACGCGAGCTGAATTTCTAAAAATTCGAGAACTTGAATACGTTACTGCTTCGCGGTCAGGTGGTGCGAAGGCTCCGACCTTAATCTTTAGGGTAATTTTGCCTAATGCGCTTCCACCAATTGTGGTGCAGGCGGCATTGCTGGTTGGTTTCGCCATATTATTTGAAGCAGGATTGAGTTTCCTGGGTTTGAGTGATCCCAACGTGATGAGTTGGGGTGCGATGATGGGAAATAATCGACCATTCATTCTACAACACTCCTTCACGATCATGTATCCAGGTCTTGCTATTTTTATTACGGTGTTGGCTATCTCATTGGTAGGAGACGGCTTGAATGATGCATTAAACCCCAAGCTCCGGAAACGGTAATGGCAGAGCCTCTATTGTCCGTTAGCAATTTGACGGTTGAGTTTACGATCCGTGGTGGCGTAGTGCCGGTGATCGATGATCTGTCATTTGATCTTAGCTCCGGTGAAACATTGAGTCTGGTCGGAGAATCTGGCTGTGGCAAAAGTATGACCGCGCTTGCTATTCTGGGATTGATCCCATCACCGCCTGGCGTGATATCTACAGGCTCAGTAACTTTGCAAGGCGAAGATCTAGTTCAAGCAACTGATGCTAGGCTGCGAGAGATCAGAGGCAACGAAGTCTCGATGGTGTTTCAAGAGCCTATGACATCCTTGAATCCTGTTTATACGGTAGGAGAACAAATCGCTGAGACGTTACGACGCCACCAGGGCCTGACCCGAAAGCAGGCCCGAGTCCAGGCGATTCAGATGATAGATGCGGTACAGATACCCCTACCTGATCGCCGTGTAAATGATTATCCGCATCAACTGTCCGGTGGGATGAGACAGCGCATCATGATTGCGATGGCGTTGGCCTGCCAACCAAAAATACTGATCGCAGATGAACCGACAACAGCATTGGACGTCACGGTGCAGGCACAGATTTTCGATCTAATGCAGAACTTACAACATGAGACAGGTGCGGCGATCATTCTTATTACTCACGACATGGGGTCGGTCGCCGAGATGGCTGAGCGAGTGGTGGTTATGTACGCTGGGCGTAAGATTGAAGATGGGCGAGTTGAAGATATTCTGTTGAGGCCACAGCACCCCTATACACGGGGGTTGATCGCCTGTGTGCCCCATCTGCTGGCTACCGTCACCTCTGATCGTCCCTATTTGCAGGAGGTGCCAGGAATGGTGCCTCCGCTTTCTGATTTTGGCTTCGATGGTTGCATGTTCGCGCCAAGATGTGATCTGGTTCGTGATGTGTGTTGGCAAGAAAAACCTCACGACACAAAGCTAACAGAAACCCAAAGCGTAGCGTGTTGGGAGCTTGTTACCGGCAACGAGTCAGCCAATGTCTGACACCGCGCCGATGTTAGAACTTCGTGATGTGGAGGTTCGCTTCGACCTTAAGCGAACGGGCTTCTTTGGCGCTGCGCCACAACTGAGGGCAGTCGATGGAGTTTCGCTATCGCTGCAACGGGGCCAGACTATGGCTATTGTAGGTGAATCCGGTTCGGGCAAGACCACACTGGCTCTGGCAATCGCTCGTTTAATCCCTGTTACCGCCGGTAAGATTTGGATGGGTGACGTTGACCTACTCGGCCTGCAAGGTGAATCACTCCGAACTCATCGACAGAATATGCAGTTTATCTTTCAGGATCCTTATTCATCATTGAATCCAAGACTGCGAGCTCAAAAAATTGTGCGAGAGCCGCTAGATCGTTTCAGTATTGGATCAGTTGAGAGTCGTAACAATCGGGTTCAGGAACTTTTTGAGCAGGTCGGGCTACGTCAAGACCAACTGCGTCTGTTTCCCCATCAGTTCTCGGGTGGCCAGCGTCAGCGAATTGGCATCGCCCGAGCGATTGCCTCAAGTCCTAGTCTTGTGATCTGTGATGAGCCGGTTTCGGCGCTCGATGTGGGTGTTCAGGCACAGATTCTGAACTTGTTGCGGAGACTGCAAAACGATCTCAATCTGACGTATCTGTTTATCTCGCACGATCTGGGTGTTGTTCAACACATGTGTGACAGCATTTCAGTGATGTACATGGGCAAGATCGTCGAGCAAGCGGACCGTGAATCACTCTTTAATAATCCCAAACATCCCTATACCCAGGCGTTGCTGTCCGCCGTGCCTTCAGCGGAGCCGAATCGTAGAAACCGTCAGCGGCGAATTACAATTTCTGGTGATCCGCCCAACCCAATCGATCTGCCGCCAGGCTGTCGCTTCGCTTCGCGCTGTCCAGTGGTTGAAGAACGCTGCAAGACAGTGGACCCAGCGTTCAAGGTGCTTGATTCAGCGCACTATGTTGCTTGCCACCTCGTCTAAGAAGTAAATCAGCGTTTGGTTCTGGCTGGAAGGTTGCTACGGATGTGCTTATTGAGTCGAGAAAGGGCCGTAGAGTTTAGAGTCAATGTCGGTAGGCATTCCTTCAGTGCTAATTAATACTACTGTGGAAGATTGTTCTGGGGTTCCCGAGTTGGATTCTAAGCAGTAGGTTCGCCCCACTTTCTGCCAAATCCACTGTTGATTGGGTGATTCGGTAAAAGATATGACTCCCTTACCGCGGATTACGGAAAGAGGTAAAGCTGTTGCCCACCTTTCAAATGTATTCCGATCTAACGGCTTCCTATGTCGAAGGACACAGCTGTGAAACTGATCATGTATGTTGTCATGCCCATGGTCTGAAGGGGTGTTGGTATCAACCAATGCCATATGTTTTTCGGTGCTTGAGAATGCCGTATGTGTGCTGTCAAACAATGGGCGGGGATCAAAATCATCCCGATCATTGATGAGTAGTGCGCAATCCGATCGTTGCTCGTCGAGAGTTTCCCTGACGGCCTCCACGGTTGTTTGATTGGTAAGGTTTGCTTTGTTGATCATCAGGATATCTGCTTCTTCGATCTGAGTGAGTATCGCGTCTTTAATCATTGAATCTGTTAATTGATTGAGAAATTGCGGCGCATCTACCAATACGATAGTTCCGTTGGGTGATAGCCCTGGATCCAGTTTTGCGATATCCATAATCCGCCTTGGGTTTGATACACCGCTTGCTTCCACCACCATGTGGTCAAACTGATCCGCTCGATCCATGACTGTAGTCAAAGCACCGATGAAACCATCGGCCATACTGCAGCACATACACCCATTGGCAAGTGCGATAGTTTCCCCATCGTGCGCTGTTATGAGGTGCTCGTCGATGCTCAGTTCGCCGAAATCATTAACCAATACGGCATAGCGCGTCTGCGTAGTCAGGTTAAGCAGACGGTTTAATAGTGTGGTTTTACCCGACCCGAGGAATCCACCCAGTACCGTGAACGGTAAAGTTGACGATTGGATGTCGTTCATTTAGCTGTTAGTTGCTCTGTTGGGAAGCAGGTCTTGGGATGCCGTCGACCACAGTTCCCCAAACAGCGATGTCTCTCAGCGTTTCGGCAGGTACGTCGGTGGGGTCGTTTTCAAGTACCGCAAAATCTGCAAATTTCCCTGACTCGATGCTACCGACGAGATGATCAAGGTGTAAGGTAAAAGCAGCGCCGAGCGTGATCGCATGCAACGCATCAGGCACCTCGATGCGCTCGCTTGGCCCAAGAACTCGGCCGCTTGCTGTCTGTCGATTAACCGCACACCAGGCAGTAAACAGCGGATCTAGAGGTGTCACGGGTGCGTCAGAATGGATTGTATAAGGCACGCCGAGTCGTTTTGCTGTGCCGCAAGCATCCATACGGGTAGCCCGGTCCGGTCCCATCGTCAGACTGTAGTGTTGGTCTCCCCAATAGTAGATATGGTTGGCAAACAGATTTGAACAAATACCTAATTGAGCCATGCGCCGGAACTGTGCTTCGTCGGCCATTTGGCAGTGTGTGAGTGTGTGACGGTGATCAGGTCGCGGATTTTTGTGCAGTGCTGCTTCGATTGCGTTGATCATCAGCTCTGATGCTTCGTCGCCATTGGTGTGCATGTGCATCTGGAGACCGGCGGCGTGGTAAGCCTCAACCATGTCGGTGAGTGTTTGCGGTGGCAAGTTCCAGATGCCATTTGGCTTACCGTTGATATATCCTGGCCACTTCAGGCGTCCCGTAAATCCTTGAATAGACCCGTCTGTCATGATCTTGCACAAGCCAAGGTAAAGCTTGTCGTTATTGTGCTGCTTTAGTTGAGAAACATGTGCGGGCCCATCTTGTATAGGCATTGTTAATGCAGCCGCGGCTGGCACTAATCGCAATGGGTAATCAGTATTTTGTGTAACTTCTAAATAGGACTCTATGTTCTGATCTTGAACCCGGGCATGCAGGTCGGTTGCCGTCGTCACACCGACATTGGTTGCGGTACTTGCAAAGGCCCAGAGGTCCTTGCTGTTGATTCCATCAAAGCGACGCACATCGGTCACCTTATAGGCCATGTATTGTGCTGCCATTTCACCGAGTTCGCCGGTCGGGTTTCCACGGTCGTCTTTGATGACGCCTTCGACGTCAGTTGTCGAATCTATACCGGCAAGTTCAAGCACTTTCCTGCTGGCGTTGAGAAGGTGTCCATTGGAGTGCTGAACTAGGATTCTCCGATCGTGTGAAACCTTATCGAGATGTTCTAGTGTCATTCGGGCGCCATCGCTAAAGTAAATTGGATCGAAGCCCCAGGCGACTAGAGTCTGATTGGGGTCATCCAGCACCTGCTCTATTTCGGCAAGGCGTTCAATCACTTTCTCGAGGGTTTTAATACCCTGCCAGACTCGACCATAGGGATCGGTTCGATCAAAGAAGCCGACATACGTGTTTTCCCAAGGATTCATGGCGTGGCTATGAGCTTCGACGAACCCTGGTAGAAGTACTTTGTCGGAAAATTGTTCATCCAGGGTGTATTCACCCCAACAGGTCAGTTCACTCAGTGACCCGACACCCAGTACCCGACCATCGCGAACAGCGACATGCGTTGCGACTGGTTGATAGGAATTCATGGTTAGGATCTTCTGTGCAGCAAAAATTGTTGTGGTATTGGTCATCTGTTGTGTGTCCCTACTGGGTGTACCAAATTGGCGTTAGTGATTGTTGAAATACCTGCCGCGTATCAGCAATCGGATTGTAGTGTATTGTTGTCAATCAAGATTTCAGCATGGGCGATGGCTTGTACAGTTTTGGCAACATCTACTGTGCGTGGCCCTTGGCGATCCAATGTGATTTCTACTTGGTCTCCGTTAAACAGATTCACCTCCCGTTCTCCATCATAAGCCAATGTACCCGCCGCCGTAGTCAGCACAGACCGATGATTTATCGGGATTCGACGATGGCCCTTGATTGCCACTGACTCAAAGAGCCCCGGAGCAATGGGTGCCATCAATTTCCGATATTGTTTTGCAGTGGGATCGATACTGATTGCGAGTCCGTAATCATCGTCACGGCTCGTGGGAAACAGAAGGCTGCCGATCGAAGACAGGCCGACCTGCCCGGGTTCAGCGAAGGTTAGGAATAGCTGTCGAAGCCTTTCGGGCCGCCAGAGTGCGCGGGTGCCTCTTTGCAATTCTGTGGTGATGCATACATCCACGAGAGCAGGTATTGTTTCTTGACCATTGACTCGAACACATAGTCGTTTACTCGAATGACAGACTGTTTCGGGTTCAACTAAATTCCGCCCTACGGCGCCTGCAGCAAGACCTGCAACCGTGGCTTCTGGTGTTCCAGGAAACGCGTTATTTGTACCAGTCGAGATGCAAATCAATGGAATCTGTCCACACACATGTGCAACCAGTCGGTGGGTTCCGTCACCGCCGAGGACCACGATGGCCCTGACATTTGCATCTACCATCAGTTGGACAGCGTTGAGGGTGTCCTGAGCTAGACCTGCGACCGGCATATCAAGAAATGTGATTTCGGGGAGTTTCCGGGCAGTCAGTGAGGTGTCTCGCTCAACCGCCAACAACAATTTGTTGGCGATATTATCTCGATCGGGCATCATTAGAATCTGTCCGATATCAAGCGCTGCTAGACCTCGAACAATTCGATGGCAGATAGCAATGCGTTCGGAAGTCGGGACTGAAGATGCGCCAGTTACCAGGCGCCGTACATCACGTGCAGCGCATGGATTAACCAAAATTCCGATCCGGCAGTTCTTGCCAGATACTGAAGGACTTGGGCTTTGTGTTTGATGAGCCATCAAGAGGCTCTGTTCCAACTGGTCTTTGAGTTAGGGCAGCGAGTTATTACCGATTCTACCGAGTCGCTTCGTCGATCAGCCCGTCTCCTAACTGTTTGACTTCTCCAATCTCATTGAGCACAGTCCGCATGAAATCAGGTATAGGGTGGGATTCCAGATTACCGTCTTCTTTAATTCGGGCATATACCCGCACAGCTCTACCTTCACAAATTAAGTCGCCAGTCTCTACGTTTGTTGCAACACAGTTCCAGTGCAGCGTACGTTCGGCGATTTTTTCGAGGCTGACTTTGGTCATTACGCGATCGCCATAGGCTGCGGGTCCGATGAAGCGAAAATGAATCTCTCCCATGACGAAGGTGGTGCGATCTTTGAGAATCATCTGATCAATTGGGTATCCAATGGTTCTAAATAATTCATGCTCGGTATCATTGAACCACGCCACAATTCTGGGGTAATACACTAAGCCAAAGGGATCTGATTCTCCCCACGGGACCGAGATTTCACGCCAGTACATAGCCATCTGAGATTACTGGATTGATTTAATAAATTGTGCCCAGATCAAGTGGCATAGCTAGGATCACGTTTGTCGATTTCGCGACGTAACCAATCCAACACCATTTGTTCGGGATTGTAGGTCCTTTTCTTGTCGATGTTACTGAGATCAGCGGTTCGTTGGAATGCCTTTTCTGGCAAGGGCAAAACCGCCTTATTCATGGAATGGGTTGCTAGCTGAATTTGGCACGCTCTTTCCAGTGTCCACAGCGTGCTGAAGGCTTTGGCAACAGTGGGTCCGCAGGACAGTAAGCCATGGCTTCGAAGTATCAAGGCATTCGATTGGCCGAGGCTCTTAACGAGGTCATCTTGTTCCGCGCGATCAACCGTAACACCTTGGAAATCGTGATACGCAACATCCTGAAGAAATGCAGCCATAAAATTGTCATAGGTGAGCCCTTCTTCTAGACACGCCACTGCCATACCCGCTGTGGTATGGGTGTGCATGATGCAGTGCGCATCTTCACGGTGACGGTGGATGGCGCTGTGAATAATATAACCGGCAAGGTTCACAGGGTAATTGCTGTTGCCGACTGGATTTCCGTCAAGATCTATCTTGACCAAATTCGACGCTGTGACCTCGCTGTAGTGCAGCCCGAAGGGGTTGATTAGAAAATGCTTCTCGGGTCCCGGCACCCTGAGTGTGATGTGGTTGTAGATCAGTTCGGTCCAACCGAGATAGTCAAAGATCCGGTAACAGGCTGCAAGTTCCACGCGCGTGTCCCACTCTTCCTGACCGAACTGTGTAATTCCCCGAACAGCACTTCCTGCTGTTAGCGCCATTGACTACACTCCTTTTGATATCAAATTTAGGCTGATGGTACCAGAAAATACAAACGCCGCACGGTTGTGGAGGGCTATACTGTTGCGATGATCGTGAATTTAGGAGGGGGCTTTCAATAATGTCACAGCTAGCCTATGAGTATGGCTCGTGTGAGCCTGCAATCGATGAACTGATCACTCGATTTGGTGACCGCGTGTCGTTATCTGATACCGTGCGGGAAAAATATGGTAAAGATGAATCGTTTCATCCCTCCTTACCACCTGATGCCGTTGTAACACCGCATAGTACTGAGGAGGTTAGCGAGATCGTGTCGATCTGTGCTCGCCACCACGTACCCGTAATTCCCTACGGTACGGGGACCGCACTTGAGGGGCATGTTGGCGCGTTGCACGGTGGTGTGTGCATCAACATGCTCGAAATGAATCAGGTGGTTGAGGTCCACACCGAGGATCTTGATGTTGTCGTTCAGCCGGGTGTCACGCGTAAACAACTCAATGAGTATCTCAAGGATACCGGACTCTTTTTCCCGATCGACCCAGGTGCGGATGCTTCCATCGGCGGTATGGCGGCTTGCCGAGCTTCAGGAACCAACGCAGTTCGGTATGGCACTATGCGGGAGAACGTCCTTGCGTTGACTGTGGTACTGGCAGACGGACGAATCATCCAGACCTCCCGCCGTCCCAGAAAATCTGCCGCAGGTTACGACCTGACACGATTGTTTGTAGGTTCGGAAGGCACTCTCGGCGTAATTACCGAAGTCACACTTCGCTTATATGGCATACCTGAATCGATCACATCTGCTGTCTGCACTTTTCCGGATGTCGAATCTGCAGTCAATACCGTAATAACAACCATACAGTTCGGTATCCCTGTTGCCCGAATTGAGCTTATTGATGAAACTCAGATCAAAGCCATCAATAATTACTCAAAGACTGATTTCGAAATTGCACCGACTTTGTTTCTGGAATTTCATGGCACTGAAGCCTACGCTGCTGAACAGGCTCAAAGTCTGGCGGAGATCGCTGCTGAATTCGGCGGTGGAAATTTCAAGTGGACGGCCAACACCGAAGAGCGAAACCGGCTGTGGCAGGCCCGGCACGATGCCGCTTATGCCTGTAAGGCAATGAGTCCGACAGGAGAAATTTGGGCTACGGATGTGTGTGTACCTATTTCCCGGCTCGCGGACTGTATTACCGAGACTCAAGCGGATATTAAGGATACAGGGCTATTGGCACCGATTGCGGGTCATGTGGGTGATGGTAATTTTCACCTGTGTTTAATAATCGATCCAGATGACCCGGATGAACGTGATCGTGCCGAAGCACTTCATGAGCGTATGGTGATGCGCGCACTAGCGATGGGTGGAACCTGTACCGGCGAGCACGGCATTGGCTACGGGAAACTAGACTTTCTGGTTGCAGAGCATGGTGAAGCAGTGAGCGTGATGCGTTCCATTAAGCAGGCGCTGGATCCAGACAACATCATGAATCCGGGCAAGATATTACGGATCTGACTGACGGGTTCGCGCCGGTAAACGACCGATGTAATTCTTTTTGGGTGACGAGGCACCTGCCGCATGAGTAATATATTGGCGGAAAAATGGTCGGTTACCAAGCCGGCCGTACAAAGCTCTGGTGGCGTTGTTACCAGCCAGCATTATCTTGCTTCTGAGGTGGGCGCACGGGTCCTCGCCCAAGGTGGCAATGCCATGGATGCTGCCGTCGCCACTTCGTTTGCATTGGGCGTGGTTGAACCGTGGATGAGCGGCCTGGGCGGCTGCGCGTTCATGGTGACCTATTCTGCTGCAGATGACAAAACCTATGTACTGGAAAGCGGCGTGCGCGCGCCACTCGCTGTTGACCCTGCTGACTATCCGCTGAGCACCGGGTTCGATTCAGATCTTTTCAACTGGCCCGGCGTGGTCGACAATCGAAACGTGATTGGTCCCTGGTCAGTGGCCGTGCCCGGACTGGTAGCCGGACTTGATGCCGTGGTAGAGCGTTTCGCAACATGGGGCTGGAGTGACTTGATTGCGCCTGCGATCGAGCTTGCCGAGCGGGGTTTACGAGTCGATTGGTATTCCAGTTTGAAGATTGCTTCAGCAGCACACGATCTTTCACGGTTTCCATCAAGCAAAGCACTGTTCCTGCCGGATGGTCAGGCGCCAGTTGGTCAGTGGGGTGGACCGTTACCGGTTATAGAGCTAAAAGCGCTTCAGCAGACGCTGCAGCGATTGGCAGTAGAAGGTGCAGAATCATTCTATCGGGGGTCCCTTGCCGAGGATATTGTCAGGGATGCGTCGCTGCTCGGTATGAAACTCGGCATCGACGATCTGAAATCCTATACGCCCGTGCTGCACGCCGTTGACGGGTTTACCTATCGAAACGTCACTGTCAATGCGGCAACCGGTCTCAGCGCCGGTCCAACACTGCAGCATGCATTGGGTCTTCTGGAACAAAATATTGCTGGTCCACCTACGGCGCCCGATGGCCAGTTGTACGGTGCTTATGCTGCTGCGATGAACGAAGCGTATGCTGAACGGCTTTGTGGATTTGGTGATTCTCCTGAGGGCGCGATACCGTCGTGTACAACGCATCTCAATGTAGTCGATCGAGAGGGTAATGTGGTTGCCCTGACCCAGACGCTGTTGTCATTATTCGGATCAAAGGTGGTACTTCCCGATACAGGTATCTTGATGAATAACGGCATGATGTGGTTCGACCCGACGCCTGACAGAGTAAACTCAATCGCTCCGGGTAAGCGCCCATTGTCTAATATGTGTCCGGTGATCATGTGCGATCGAGCTGGATACCGTACCGCAATCGGGGCATCCGGTGGTCGGCGTATCATGTCAGCGGTGCTTCAGCTTTTATCGTTCTTGGCGGATTGCCAGATGACTGTTCACGACGCGATACACCAGCCTCGTATCGATGTCAGTGGAGGTACGGATATTACCGTCGATACATTGCTTGATCCTGATATCGTCGAATTTCTCAGTCGGCATTACTCGGTTATTACGATTCCCCAGGGGGTCTATCCGAGCATGTACGCCTGCCCTGGAATCGCTCAGTTCGATCCGCATACCGGCAACAGCACAGGCGCAGCCTTCGTTATGTCACCCGTGGCTGCAGCCGTGGGTGCGGATTGAATCAGCAAACGATATTTTATGTAACGCCATGAAGAACCGGCGCCAGAAGCCGGTGAAATTGGAGGGTCACGGTCGACTTGCTTTGCCGGATGGTGATCTTGCCTATGTACCTGGATTATTCTCGGCCCGGGTCGGCGATCGGCTACTCAGCGATCTGTCCGGTGCGGTTCGCTGGACACAGCCAAGGATCACACTTTTTGGTAAGCAAGTCTGTTCACCGCGACTTGCAGCCTGGTACGGTGATCAAAAATCTGTATACCGCTATTCCGGTTTAGTCAATCAACCCCTGCCGTGGTTTCCAGAGTTGCTGGAGATTCGGCATCGTGTCCAGCAATACATAGGGTTGAGTTTCGATGGTGTGTTGCTGAATCTTTATCGAACAGGGCAGGACAGCATGGGCTGGCACAGTGATGATGAGAAGGAGCTGGGCGAGAACCCAGTAATTGCCTCAGTCAGTCTTGGTGCGCCACGGCGGTTTCTGCTGCGTCATCGCGGGTCCAGTGATCTGCCAGTTCACGAGGTGAGTCTGGAACACGGATCCTTGCTATTAATGCAGGGCACGACACAGAAAAATTGGCGGCACAGTGTGCCCAGGATACGCAACCAAGATAGTCCCCGACTCAATCTGACTTTTCGTCGGATTAACTGAGACAGTCTGAGTCGCTATTATTTCGTTTGGGGTCGGCATCGCTCGAATATAAGCTGTAATCCGTAGAGCGTTAGATTTGGCTCGATGGCTTCTACGGTTTTGAAATGTGGCAGGAAGACCTTTGCCAGTCCACCAGTGGCAATGATTCTGGTGTCATCACCGAGTTCAGCGCGCAGTTGCTGATTCAGTCCATCAACCATAGATACCCCTCCGAACATCAGGCCCGACTGAATACTGGTTTCGGTGGTCCGGCCTATTAGGTTTGGGGGAAATTCGAGCTTAACGGCTGGTAATTTAGCCGAAACTGCATGGAGCACTTTGGTCGTTGTTTCTGGTCCAGGCGCGATGATGCCGCCAAGGTATTCCCCACTTGCGGACAGGATATCAAAGGTCGTGGCTGTTCCGAAATCTACGATCACCAGTGGACCACCGTACTGTTTGTAGCCAGCCACCGCGTTACAGAGCCGGTCGGCGCCTACATCTTCAGGTTTTTCGTAGCCAATGGTAATGCCGAGGTCCAGGTCAGAGGTCACGTTGACCAGTGGAATGTCGAGTCGTTGACGTACGGCCTGTTGCACAGTAGGTGTCAGACTGGGAACAACAGAACTGATAGCCACGCCCGCTAGGTCTTCGATTTGGATCTTTTCAGGCAGCAACAGTGAGGTGAGCATCATCCAGAACTCATCGGCTGTCATATTGGTGCGGGAACTGAGTCGCCAGTCACGAGCCAGCTGTCCATCAATAGCCACTCCCAGCGTTATATTAGTATTGCCTATGTCCACCAGTAACAACATGGCACAACCTCCCGGGTATAAGGCTATGGAAACAGACTCTTAAAGGATAGTCCACGGTACAGGAAGTATCACTTTAACAGGGTGAGTCGGAGTCGAGAAGGCTTTAGTTGGTGCCTGTTCAAGCACTGCTAGGTAAGATTACCTGCCGGCTGTTGAATTGAGTGAACAGCAATGGCACGATCACACCGGACAACAATGCTAATAACCGGTCTATCCTGTAATGCAGCTTGGTGATGTAAGGGACTTCAGTCGTTTGCCAGGGTCTTAAAAGTCAGACCGTATTGATATCTGATCTGATTATGTCGACTAAGAATTATCAGCCGCTCGCAGAATCTTTGCGCCCGCAAAATCTCGCTGAGTTTGTTGGGCAGTCCCATCTGCTTGCACCTGGTCGTGCACTTCGAGAATCTGTGGAAGCGGGACGTCTGCATTCGATGATTTTGTGGGGACCGCCTGGAACTGGAAAAACTACCCTCGCGCGACTTATGGCGGGATCCTGCGGTGCCCGCTTCAAGCTGCTTTCAGCTGTCACCTCGGGTGTTAAGGATGTGCGAACTGTGGTCAGCGAAGCCAAGGATCATGACGGTGAGACAGTTTTGTTTCTCGACGAGGTCCACCGGTTCAATAAGGCGCAGCAGGATGCATTCCTGCCGCATGTAGAGGATGGCACCTTGATACTGGTTGGTGCGACGACTGAAAACCCAGCCTTCGAGCTAAACAATGCTCTACTTTCTAGGCTTCGTGTATATGTTCTTAAACCATTAGTGGATATTGAACTACAACGAGTCCTTGACCGGGCACTAACTGATAAGGAAAAAGGTGTAGGCAGGATGCGGGTTGAACTCAACGATGGCATGGCCAGCGCACTTGTCAGAGCTGCAGATGGGGATGCACGACGGTTGCTCAACTTTCTGGAAGTGGCGGTTCAGCTTGGCGTAGATGATAACGGTAACGTTCGTATTACAGAAGGTATGTTGCCGGACATTACTGGTGCAACAACGCGCCGTTTCGACCGCGGTGGTGATTATTTTTATGATCAGATTTCGGCACTTCATAAATCTATTCGTGGTACCGATCCTGATGCATCGCTGTACTGGCTGGCTCGCATGCTGGAAGCCGGTTGCGATCCCCGTTACATCGCGCGCCGACTGATAAGGGTTGCCAGTGAAGATATTGGCAACGCCGATCCGAGGGCGCTGACTCTGGCATTGAACAGTGCCGAGGCTTATGAACGATTGGGTACTCCGGAAGGGGAGTTAGCTCTAGCGCAGGCGACGGTCTATCTTGCCTGTGCTCCGAAGAGCAACGCGGTTTATAAGGGTTTCAATGCAGCCAGTGCAGATGCTACCGATTTTGGAACATTGGACGTGCCCGTACACCTGCGAAATGCTCCCACGAAGCTGGCACAGCAGCTTGAACATGGTAAAGGTTATCGTTATGCACACGACGAGCCGAACCAGTATTCTCAAGAACAGACTTACCTGCCGGAAGAACTCCAGGGCAGAACCTACTATGAACCGGTCGATAGTGGGCTGGAAATTCGAATCCGTGAAAAACTGGCACGGCTGAAAGGGAAATTGGGTCCGGGTTCTACATGAAGCATCACATTGAGATCTTGAGGCATTTACAGAACAATGGATCGGTCTCTGGTCGTGATCTGGCCAGACAGCTCGGGATCTCTGCCAGTGCTGTGGACAATTGTGTGAGGGCTCTTCGAGATTGGGAATTCGGGATTTCAGATCTGTCAGGAACAGGGTATCAGTTGACCGAATCACTTCAGTTCGTTGATGAAAATCGGTTACGAGAAGAACTGCGTTCAAAAGGTGTATTGAACGAAGATCGGTTAGAGGTTCTGGGGGAAGTAGATTCCACCAGTGAACGTCTGCTTGAGTGGCCGGATCGGGATATTCTGCACGGCAGAATCTGCGTTGCGGAATTTCAGAGTCAGGGTCGGGGTCGACGGGGGCGCGCCTGGCTGGGTGTGCCGTGCCGAAACATCATGCTGTCCATGGCTTGGAAAATGGATAGAACAGCAAAGCGTGTCGGGGGCTTAAGCCTTTCTGTGGGTCTAACACTCCTCCAACGACTACAGACATTCGGTGCAGAGTGCCTGCAGCTCAAATGGCCCAACGATATAGTTTGCGATCATGGAAAACTCGCGGGAATTCTGGTTGATGTTCTGACCGGCCCAGACCACCGTTGTACGGTGATTGTCGGAATTGGAGTTAATCTGAAGAATCCTGCGGTGATTACAAATCCTCTTGACAGACTTGTCGCCAATTTAGTGGACTTGTGTGCAGTTCCTGTAGACCGCACGGGGTTGATTGCGTTGATCATTGCGGATCTGAGCCGGACACTGGAAACATTCGACCGTAACGGATTTTCAGGCGATGTCGACGCCTGGAACGCCTGTGATGCGTATGCCGGATTGCGAGTTAGGGCTAAAATAAATAACAGAACTCTTGAAGGGGATGCCCTTGGTGTCGATACCAGCGGGGCGTACCGGGTACGACTTGATGATCACCAGGTTGAATCCATAGTGACAGGTGAGATAATCCCGCAACCTGCGGCTCCTGACAAGCCGAATAACCAAACGGTCTAGTATTTACAGGGGAGACTTTGCTCAAACAAGCATTCTATTGTAGCGACGTGATATTTTTTCGCTTCGTCGGAAATTTCTTCCCTAACCGTCCAGGGTTCGACAGATGAAATGGGTCTTTATGTCGCTGGCTCTTGTGAATGTGATTCTTTATTTGTGGGTAACGGGGCACCCTGTACAGAGCAGTGAAATTCTTCCTAACGCAATGCCGAACCTGAATGAGCGAGCGATGGAGTTATTGCACGAGCGAAATGCAAGGCGTGGCCGCCCAGCGTTGGTTAATTGTTTGCGGGTAGGTCCGTTCGCGACCGAGGAGATGTACTCTCGAGCGTCACGTTTACTGGTCAATAGAGGCTATGGTTTTACACGAAATGTAATCAGTGCCCGAGAGCTTAGAACCTTTCGGGTTTACCTGGGGCCGTTCAACAGCACAATTGAACAGGATCAGTCCGCCAGGAAGCTAGATCAGATGGGCTTGAATCATTATGCCCATCAAGATGAAGCGGGCACACTACTATCTATACAGATGTTTTCGCAGGGTGAAGAAGCTGGCCGCTATGTCGCGGAACTGACTGCGCTGGGCCTTGCGGCCAACGCAAAAACTGAAGTCAGAACGCTGGGTCCTTTACGCTGGCTTGAAGTCTCAGATGTTGTGAATGAAGAACGTCGGCAGAGCCTGGCGGCGCTCGATTGGGCTGACACGACGGTTCGTTTAGCTGCAGTGCCTTGTGGTGCCAACCCATAGAAGTCGTGTGTCTTTAGCTACCGCAGTCCCAAAAGATTGTCCATAACACAGCGATGTCCTGGACTTTGTTGTGTCTTGCCAGTCACAATTCATACTCTGACGTACAGATTTAGCCCGCATAGCTCAGTTGGCAGAGCAGCTGATTTGTAATCAGCAGGTCGGAGGTTCGAATCCCCCTGCGGGCTCCAATTTCCCAGAAAATCCTGTCTTGCAGGCTCGTTCCGATTTCTGACTGATCGTATCCCTATCCATCGCTTACAGTCCATTCGAGAGATTCGGCTGATTCAATCGATAACAGGCTGTACGGCGCTCGCTCTGTCGTATAAAATCCCGCGCCCCATCAAGATCGGCATAGGTAGACAGTGACAGGGTGAGGTCTTGGCGGGGATATTTGTGTAAAACGGACTCAAATACGGCCGTAATCTATTGACGAATCGGCGTAATTTAGAGACAATCAACCGGTTGTGGATTCCAGGAGGGGTTCCCGAGCGGTCAAAGGGGGCAGACTGTAAATCTGTTGGCTCAGCCTTCGGAGGTTCGAATCCTCCCCCCTCCACCA